>Ga0210394_10000119_pt1 | contig 191000 bp, 172 predicted proteins | sample IncBWC12MmetaG_FD_160121 | JGI IMG/M metagenome (GOLD analysis project Ga0210394, IMG submission 160121) | Forest soil microbial communities from Barre Woods Harvard Forest LTER site, Petersham, Massachusetts, United States - Inc-BW-C-12-M | ecosystem: Environmental > Terrestrial > Soil >...
TTGACCGTGTGATGGAACGGTCGCAGAAGTTGCAGCGCGCCCGCGAAGCAGGGCAGCACGGATTATTCGGAGGAGGCGCGGCAACTTCGACTCCCATGCCTCCGGAGGAGTTGCCCGAAGTTCCGGAGTGGCCCGAACACGAGCTGCTCGCCGCGGAATACGCCACGCTGGGCTTTTATATTTCCGGCCATCCGCTCGACAAATACGCGGGGCGCTTGAAGGACCTTTCCGCAATCGAGCTGGCGACCATCGAAGGGAAGCGCAATGGGGAGGACATCGTTGTTGCCGGAATCATCGTTTCGTCGCGGCCGATGCGTTCGCGGCGCGGAGCGCGCTGGATGATTGTGACGCTGCAGGATCGTACCGGCGTGATCGAGGCGCTCGTATTTCCGGAGGCGTTCCAGAAACTCGAGCCGCTTTTGAAAGCGGCCACGCCGCTTCTTGTGAAGGGTCGCGTTGCCGTCGAAGACGTGGGCACCCGCCTGATGGTTTCTGACGCGCGCGTGCTTGACCAAGTGACCGACCGCGCTCCAAGCCTTTTGCGCGTTCGGGTGGATTTGAAAGCTCTCGACTCCGGTGTGCTCGATCGGCTCGGCGAGCTGTTTACAAGGAGTCCTGGCCGTTGCCGAGTTTCTTTTGAACTGATTCAAGACGACGGCAGCGAAGCAACGCTCGAATCGTCCAGCGCGGTGAAGGCGGATCGTGAGCTTGTCGAACGGGTGCGCGAAATTTGCGGTTCGGATTCCGTCGCGCTTGTTCAATAATCTGGTTTAATAAGATAACGCTCAGTGACTGATTCCGTGACGAAGAGAGAAAAACTTCGGGAGCGGCTCCGCAGGCGTCGCGAACGCAGGAAAGCCTTGAAAGCCGCCGCCAACCTTGCGAAGCAGGCAACAACTTCGAATGACAACGAGAACGTCGTGAAAGCCGACTCGGCAGGCGACAGTCCGCGAGAAAAAGAGCGCGAGCGGCAGCGTGCCATCAACGCACTGGAGCGCGACGTGGAGGAATTGGGCCGCCTCTCCCCCACGAAAGAGGGCACTGCTGAAATCGAGAGGCTGCGCCACGAAGTGGACGAGTTGAGGCGCGAATTCTTCGCCAACATCAGCGCGTGGCAGCGTCTCCAAATCGCGCGGCATCCGCAACGTCCTTACACTGACGATTTCATCCGTCTCCTTTTTGAAAATTTCAGCGAGATTCACGGCGATCGGAACTTCTCGGACGATCCCGCCATCGTTACTGGCATGGCGTGGTTTCAGGGCAAGCCGGTGATGATTGTGGGGAGCCAGAAGGGACGCGACACCAAGCAGCGCCTCGCGCGAAATTTCGGCCAGGCCAAACCTGAAGGCTATCGCAAAGCGCTGCGCGCCACACAGCTGGCCGCGAAATTCCGCCGGCCCGTGATCGTTTTCGTCGATACGCAGGGCGCGTATCCGGGTGTTGACGCCGAAGAGCGCGGCCAGGCCGAAGCCATTGCTTACAACTTGCGCGAACTGGCTCGACTCCCGGTTCCGATCGTCGTTATCATTACCGGCGAAGGCGGCTCGGGAGGGGCACTGGCCATCGCAGTCGGCGACCGCGTTTTTATGCTCGAAAATTCCGTTTATTCCGTGATTTCGCCGGAAGGTTGCGCTTCCATCATGTGGCGGGATGCTTCGAAGGCCGAAGTGGCGGCTGAAGCGCTCAAAATCACGGCACGCGATCTTCTGGAGATGAAGCTGATCGACGAAATCATTCCCGAGCCCGAAGGCGGCGCCCATATGGATCCTGAACTCACTGCCAAGCTGGTCGAACCGTTCGTCGAACGATCGCTACAGGAGCTCTCGCAGCTTTCTCCCGAGCAGCTCATTTCGCAGCGCTACGAGAAGTTTCGGAAGATGGGCCAGTTTTTCGCCTGACGTTTTCATTCCGCGATTCGAGCAAGGCACTCGAGAGGTGCGCTCAACATGGTGAATAACACGCTAACTCTGACATCGAGCGGTCGCGCCGGCACGCTGGGCGTCCTGTGGGCTATTTACGGAATTTCGCGGCTGATAATCGCGCTGGTCTTAACCTTCTTCAGTGGAACGGCGACGTTGATGTTCGGCGCGCTGCTGTCTCGTGTGCCCAATCCGTTCGCTTTAATGGCTGATTTCCACCTTCTGTATGTTTGCATCATCGTCTGGAATATATTGTCGGGCATCGTCGCGCTCGTGGCTGCGGCGGATTTATTGGCGCGCAGGCGATCGGCGCGGGCGATTGCAATCCTAGCCGCCTTCATCGCCCTTCCCGTCCCGTTCTTCGGGATCATGCTGGGCGTGTATACCCTGTTCGTTTTGTTCCCATCAGAACGTTCCTGACCTCCCGCGCCGTTCTGGGCGCAGCGAAGAACAGCTAAGAGTCGCGGGTAACGCCGGGGGACTGAGACCCGCCGCCCTACAACCCATTTCGTCGGCCGCCCGCGTCGGCGCTTGGCGACGATTCAGCTCTGTTCGCTTTTCATCCGCCATTGGAGCATTGAACACGCCCCGTCTACTTCCCATTGCTCCGCGCTTCGCGCTGCTTTAGTTTCAAATCACGGGGTAACGACCATGTCGGAAATCGGAGCGCCATTGATGTCGGATATCTTTCGGCCGTATGAAAAGCTCGTCGAAATTTCGATCATGGGCAAGACCTTCCTCGTCCCGGAGCGCAATTCGCTTCTTCGCGCATTTCAATTCATAAGTCCTGAGACGATCCCCTACGGCCGCTTCTGCTGGAATCAGGACTGCCAGTATTGCAAAGTGAATTGCCAGCTTTCTGACGAAGATCAGAGCCGGCCAATCCTCAGCTGTAAATTCCTGGTGTCGGAAGGCATGGCTATTTCCAATCTTGCGCCTGAATTAATAGGATGCCTGCGCACCAAACTCGGCGCGGCGGCGGCCAACACCGCGCCCGTGGAAGAAGACAAGAGTTCGGCCGTCTAGCAAACGCTCCTTCAGACACACCTGTGCCGTTTCCCGTTTCCTACAACAGCATTCACATAGAGTCTCAATAACTGGTGTTTGAAAGGAATTGACGACTCACGTTCCTGCCGGCGGCGTACCCGTCCAGACATGTTGAACGATTTGCCACGCGCCGCCGGCCTCGCGCTTGTAGATGACTATGTAGCTGCCCTTGGAAGAAATCTTCGCACCGGTGGAGATGTTGGTTAGGGTTTCCACAAATTCGCCGCTGTCATAGGCCAGATCGCCGGAAGTTTCGAGTTTCAGGCTGCGGAGGGTAAGGTCGCTATCAAAGGCGGCCATTATGTTCTGGAAGAGATTGCGAAGCGCTGTGGCTCCCGTGATCCGCTCGCCGGAGGGCTGAAGGAAGGCAGCGTCCGATGCATAGAATTTCAAGATCGGTTCGAGTTGTTTGTCGTGGAGATCCCTCACCCAGGATTCGCGAATCCCGGCCAGCGCGGCAAGCGTCTTGTCCTCAGGGACGGTCTGAGCGTTTGAGAGAACAATCGGCGTGAGGATTGCGGCAAGAACAACGAATGGGAGGCAGCGCAAGAAGGGAATCAAAGGGGATTTGCCTGATGTAGTGGCTGAAAAAATCATGTCGCCTCCACTTGCCGGAATCTCTTCTGGACTTGAACGGGCGAGGCTGATCTTACACCCATCCCGCAGTTCGCTGTTCCCGCAGCGTGAACCACCCATAAGCTGTAATTGCGCTAGAAGTCTGAATGCACTACATTGACGCGCCAGTGTCTGCTGATTTCTTACGGGGGAGCGAAATGCGAATCGTACTTAGACATTTTGTGTTGGGTACGGTGTTGACGATGGGGCTGGTTGGTTGTGGTGGCGCCGGATCCGAACCCTCGGAAGCGGAGATGAGAGACGCCATGTTAAACGCCATGAATCATCCACCCGGTGAGACCGTCTCGGATCCAATCGAGATCAAGTTCTTCAAGAAGGAAGCCTGCGACAAACCAACGCCACAGGGGTTCAGGTGCACCTTTGACGTGAAGGTGGCCTCCAGGAACCTCGGCGCCTCGATGTACAACAACATACCGTTCGGCGAGTTTTACAAAGATAAAGAATCGGGCAAATGGATGATGCGGCCGCCTTTCTAGAGCTATCGGGCGACACCAAAGCGATTTTACACCGGGGCGAGTGTTTTCACGTGGCCCATCAGAGCCCTTGCATCCGTCTTCGGAACGATTCGATCGACGATCATCTCGAAGCCAGCGAGACCTTTGCTCGCATGCGCGTGCTGAGTAAAGAGAATGATCGGAATATCGGGCATTATCTTCTTTAGTTCTCGAGCTGTCTCCAAGCCATTCAATACGGGCATCGCCAGGTCGAGAATTATCAGATCAGGACGATGATGCAACGCCAGTTCAATCGCTTCCTGCCCATTTTCGGCTTCCGCGCAGATGCCGTAATCCTCTTCGATTTCGAATAGACGGCAGAGCATCTTGCGTATCATGGGGTTGTCGTCTGCCACTAAAATCCGTTTGGCCATTCGGCCCTCTGGCGAAGGCGAGGACCGACCTTAGCCTGTTATCCAATTCTTAGCATGGCGTCAGGCGCAGGCACATACCAAGGTTCACTTAGGGAGTTAGCGGTCAAACCGCAGAGAAAGCCACGCCTTCCGGCAACTTCCAAAAAAAAAGGGCAACGATTGAGAGTCGTTGCCCTTTTCCGCTTTAGCCGCCTCAACAAGGCGGCATGGGTTATCGTTAGAAACCGAATGGACGTACCGTCGCGAAGAACGTGCCCCAATTTGCGAGCGACGTTCGGCACGGCAGAGCATTCGTCGTACACTTGTTGGGGATATATTCGGAGGCAAACCAGATTCGGTCGCCATCGGCCACGGCGGCAGAATAATCGCCCCACCGACCGGTTCCGTCACCACCTTCCGCAACGTAACCTGTGAATCCGTCGTCGGAATCTTGGCCCGCTCCAGCGATATGAACGATGGGCAAGGCAAAACCCGCGAAGATGTCCGTGTACGCTGCGCTGGGGAAAAAGCCGTTGCCCGCGAGGGTGTAGGCAATCACGCCGTTGCCCTCGTCGTTGATTCCGAGAGAGGGAAACAGCACATCATTGCCCTTAACGGCGACGTAGCCTTGCCGGACCATGCGGCCCGTCAGCGTGGACCCTTTGAACGAAGGCTGTACGCCAAACCAGGCGATACCCTGTTGCTGTGCGCCGCCGACCTTCAGCAGAGAATTCACGCCGCCGAATAGGATGCCCTGGCTGAAAACAACCTGGTTCATCCGGTCATCGTTGGTGTTCAAAGTCACCAGGCCCTCGCCAAACGAAGCTCCCAACGGAATGTCGCCCAGTTTCTGCGACGCGGGATTCGGCTGGCCGTAAGTTTCCGAGCTGAGGACATCGAACGCCAACGTGAGGTTCGGGGAGCTGGAGTTCAGCGATTTGGTATTCGTGAGAGCCCAAACCGCGATTCGATTGTCGAAGGTATCCACGAATTGGAGAGCGCTCAAGAAGTACTCAACTCCGCCATGAGCGGAGCCGCCCTGATCGTGATCCCAATCGTCTTGTCCCGGTGCTGTGGCAGGCTGGATCGAATACGACTCGCCGCCGAACGGCACCAACTGCTGAGACGCATCGATGCCAAGCACGACCGGCGCAGGACCACCATTGGCCGCTGCGACCAGCTGCGCTTTGGAAATCGCGTAGATTTGCGCCCCATTGAAAAAGTCGCCGAATTCGTTGGTCGATTGGTAGACGCCATACTTGTCCGTTCCAAACAGCGGCTGATCGCCGAAGCATGGGCAACCGGCATGGCTTGGAGTTCCGTTCAGGCCGTCATCTGTCACATCGTACTTGAATACTGTGAAAGCCTGTGTCGGATCGGCGGTCTGGCTAACGGCGATGAGGTTGAAATTGCGGCCTGTTGCGCCTGGGTTGCCTCCGTCATCTTGCATTAGCTCTGTGACGAACCAGCGTTGCGTTTGAGCATCGTAGAAGCACCTTGGGTCGCTGAGGAACGGCCCCCTAACGCCGGTCGTCCTGTTGATCTGTGTAGCCAGCCCAAAAAAGGAGTTCATATCTTCGACACCGACAAGGACAGTTCCTCGCGTGTTGTACACCTGGATGACGTCGTTTACCGTCTCGATTACGAAGCCATTGCCCGCGCAAATTCCCTGATCGGGTGGCTCGAGGCTGAATTGATTTCCACCATTCGCCAATCGCTGATCCACATGGCTCAATCCGTTGAACCCGGCAAATCCCGGCGCTTGAAAGCCGACAACGAAGCTGGCAGGGACATTGGGCTCCGGGGGCGGAAATGTGCTGCTTGACGTATTCGGTCGAGCCGCTGCGGACGCTCGGCTAGCCGCAAACTTGCTCGGAATTGGAAGATTCGTGCGATGCCGCGGCATCTTCGATGCCGAAGCCGTTGCAAACGGCCGAACGACAACATCTGCGCTGGAGCCAGGCTTAATGCCGGGACCATCCCCTTCACCATCTCGAGTATCTGTTTCGGGGTTCGCCACTGCGCCGCTCCCGAGCGGGGTTGAATGGATTGTAGATGCGCCAACGAGAGTCATCTGCCGAGTGGTTTGCGGAGCAGTCGCGGATGCGCCCGTCGCCTGCCCCTGTGTAAACGCGAAAGCGAGTGCAACTCCGGTCACGACGAGCGACGCAAGGCCCACTTGAACGAAAGTGGCTTTCGTGCGCCGTCCTGATTTTATTTTCCCAACGCCCATATGTTGCCTCCTCGAAGGTTTGTGCACAGCTGTGTTGTCAAATTCATTGATTACAAAGGTGCGGACACAATCGTGTCGTCTCGATTTCACCACTAGCCGGGGAACGAGGCCGGAGGTCTTCTGAAGTCGAGACGAGGTGGGCGGATTTTGGAACCGCTCTAATTAATAGTCAATGGAAATATGTAGAAAACTGTGAGTTTTCGGACGCTGGGCGAGTACTAGACGGACCAGAACATGGAACTAGTCAAAATTCTATTCATACCAAATAGGATGGCCCCACAAATCACTTAACCGCTGAAAAGGGATGAGAGAACTCGTCGATGCCTGGCGGAATGACTACAATGTCCGTCCAGTCAATTTCGAGGCTCGGTCCAGACTCTGCGCTACGGCTCATCCGTCTTGGTGGGGTCTCGCCCGGAAACGTCCAACCGTTCCCATGAAAGCCGGCATCGAAGCTCCCAAGGCGCGCGGCCCTGTAAGAAGCAAAATTTGGCCTTCAAATTCACGAGTTGCCGAATCGGCGCTCTCGCGCAGCGGTCGGCATGCTCGAAAGGATTCGCATGTTCTTCCTTCGCACCCTGGCGAGGGTTGTCATCCTCGCGTCTGCCGTTTACCTGAGCGGAGCCATCACACCGCCTGCTGAAAACGTATACACGCACGATATGGATCGTTCCATTAAGCCCGGGGACGACTTCTACCGCTACGCCAATGGAGGCTGGCTCGCAAAAGTAGCGATGCCCGCCGGCCAACCGAGCTACGACACGCGCGCCATCTTGAAGGCGGGAACAAGCCAGCGTGTTCGCGAGCTCATTCAGGATGCGGCCGCTTCTCAGCCCGCCAAAGGCACTGTCGCGCAGAAGGTAGGCACCTACTACGCCGGCTTCATGGACGAATCCGTCATCGAGGCCAAGGGGCTCACGCCGCTGGCGGGCGAAATGGCCATGATCTCAGCGATCACCGACAATGCGTCGCTTTCAGCCTATCTCGGCACCACGCTGAACAGTGAAGTGGACGGGCTCACAGCCAACGCCGACCACGTTTTCGGTGTCTGGGTCAATCAAGGCTTTCAGGACTCGCAGCGCTGCCTTTTCCACCTGTGGCAGGGCGGCCTGGGAATGCCTGACCGCGAGGCTTACCTCGACCCCTCGCCCAGAGCGGCCGCCTTGCGCGCTCAATATCAGGCGCACATTGCGGCGATCCTGAAACTCGCAGACGTTCCGGACGCGGAATCCAAAGCACCGCGTATTTTGTCGCTCGAAATCCGGCTGGCCCAAGCGCACGCGCCGGACTCCGATGCAGCCGACGTTTTCAAGCAGAACAATCCGTGGAAACGCGCTGACTTCGATGCCAAAGCGCCCGGAATGGACTGGAAAGCCTATTTCGAGTCTGCCGGTGTTGACGACCAGCCGGAGTTCGTCGTCTGGCAGCCCTCGGCTGTAGCGGGCACTTCTGCCCTTGTAGCGAGCGAAGAGATCGCCGTGTGGAAGGACTATCTCAAGTTCCACCTGATCGAGCATTACGCCAGCGTGTTGCCCAAGGCATTCGCAGCGCAAGATTTCGCCTTCTACGGCACAATCATTTCCGGCGAGCAGAAGATGGCGGACCGCAGCGAACTCGGCATCGCCGCCACCAACGCCGCGCTCGGCCAGGCAGTCGGCCAGCTCTACACGCAACGCTATTTCCCGCCGGGAGCGAAGGCCAAAGCGCAAGCGATGGTCGCCGACCTGATCACCGCCTATCGCGCCCGCATTTCAAATCTCGCCTGGATGTCGTCGCAGACAAAGGAAAAGGCATTAGCCAAGCTGGCCGCGCTTCGCATCGGAGTCGGCTATCCCGACAGGTGGATCGACTATTCGACGCTCGACGTCGCGCGCGGCGACGCCTTTGGCAACGTGCGTCGTGCCGAAGCCTTCAATCGCTCGCGTAATCTCGCCAAGCTAAAACAGCCGGCCGATCCCGACGAGTGGAGAATCGATCCGCAAATCGTGGGGGCGATTCCGCCTCGAATTACGGCTCAGCCGGCGCCGGTATCGCCCACGAAATCACTCATAGCTTCGACGAACTGGGGAATATTTACGACGCGCAGGGCCGCCTCGATAATTGGTGGACTGCGGAGGACGCGGCCAACTATCACGCGGCGGCGGCAAAGCTGGCCGCGCAATTTGACGCCTACTGCCCGTTTTCCGACCTTTGCGTAAATGGCAAGCAGGTGCTCAGCGAAAATATCGCCGACCTCGCAGGACTATTGGTAGCACACGACGCTTACATCTTGTCGCTGAAAGGGAAACCAGATGCCGCCATAGACGGGCTGACCGGCGAGCAGCGCTTTTTTCTGGCCTTCGCTCAGCGTTGGCGCAAGGCTCAGGGCGAAGCGGCGTTGCGCAGGCAAATCAAGAGCGACACTCATTCGCCGGGGCAATACCGAAGCGATACGGTCCGAAATGTCGAGGCTTGGTACAGAGCGTACGAGATAGCACCAGACCAGAAGTTATATCTGAGGCCGGAAGACCGTGTTGTGATCTGGTGACGCCGCTGTCTCTCGGTTTATTTATTGAGCCTTCGTAATCACTCCGCACGCGATTCGCGGCGGCGCACTGGCTGACACTTCTCCCGCTACTGCGTGAATTACGATGGAGGTTCCACCGTTGCTGAAAACAGAATTGCTCTCGGAGCCCAAGGTTACGTACGGCGCAGTCGTGGTCGCGTGTGCGGTGCCATCTGCACCCACCGTCAGCACAAAATTGGGGATATCTCCGGCCATCATGCCGGGATGGCTGTGCTCTCCGTCGGGAGTATTGAAGTGGGGTCCGGCTGACTTGAAGTCAGGCGTCTCACATTTTGCGAACTGATGAATGTGCATGAGGTGCGGACCGGGCGGCAGGTTCTTCACGTTCAACGTAATCTTCACGCCGTGCGCTGATTCAGATAGAACGGCGGTTCCAACGCTGTGCCCTTCGGCGTTGATGATGTCTACAGTGACGGATTTCGCCGCGGCATGCTTTGGTGCTTCTTGTGCCAAAAGCGCCGCACTCGAAAAAAGAATCAAAAATAGCGCACTCGGGATCGCTCTCTTCATTTCTCCCCCTCTGTGATTCGGCTATCCGGCCCGCACCGGGTTCTGTTTCAATGTTACCTAGGAAAGGTCGTCTATGCGACGTAATGTGCCGTGTTGTTCAATCGCTAGGGCATGTGACGCCAATTTGCAGCAGACGGACCCGCGACGAAATTCTGGAGATAACGAATTTTCCATAAAGGCGTAGGGGTATAATCGCGCGCGCGAATGGCTCTGACCTCCGGCACCAAACTCGGCCCCTATGAAATTCAATCACCGCTCGGCGCTGGTGGCATGGGCGAAGTGTATCGCGCGCGAGACACGCGGCTTGACCGCACCGTGGCCATCAAGGTTCTAACCGAAGGTTTAGAGAGCACTCCGGAAGTACGCCAGCGATTCGATCGCGAAGCCCGCGCTGTTTCAAGCCTCAATCATCCGCACATCTGCGCGCTCTACGACGTAGGCCACCAGGACGGAATTGATTATCTGGTCATGGAGTATCTCGAAGGGCAAACGCTGGCGTCACGAATTGAAAAGGGCCCGCTCTCCACTCCCGAACTCCTGCGCACCGCATCCCAGATCGCCGACGCTCTGGACAAAGCGCACCGCCGCGGAATCGTTCATCGCGACTTGAAACCCGGCAATGTGATGCTCACAAAATCCGGCGCCAAGCTCCTCGACTTTGGTTTGGCGAAGGGCGGAGAAATTTTGCAGGGCGACATCGGCTCCTCGCCGACGATGAGCCATCCGCTGACCGTGAAGGGAACAATCATCGGCACCATGCAATACATGTCGCCCGAGCAGCTAGAAGGCAAAGAAGCCGACGCGCGCAGCGATATCTTTTCCTTCGGCGCGATGCTCTATGAGATGGCCACGGGAAAGAAGGCGTTTGAAGCCAAGAGTCACGCCAGCCTGATTGCCGCCATCTTGAAAGAAGATCCCCGGCCGATGCGGGAATTGCAGCCGCTGGCGCCGCCGCTGCTCGAAAGCATCGTCAAATCGTGTCTCGCGAAAGATCCCGACGAACGCCCACAAAGCGCGCACGATCTAAAGTTGGAACTCGACTGGATTCGCGACTCGAGCGGAATTACGCAGGTTTCGCAGCAGCCCGCAGCCGGAACATCCTCCTCCCGGAACAAAACCGCTCGCATCGCGTTGCTATCAGCTTTGTGCGCAGCCGTCGCGGTCGGCGCGCTTGCGTTCTTGTTCAGGTCAAAACCCGCACCGGCGGAGCGTCTTGAATTTTTCATCCCCATCCAGCAGGAGATGACCCATCTCGCGCTTTCGCCCGATGGCCACATGCTGGCTTTCGTGTCACCCGACGAAGCCTCCGGCGCCAACATGGTGAGCGTGCAACGCATCGGTTCTTCGGCAGTAACTCTTCTGCCCGGGACCGAGGGCGCGAGTTACCCTTTCTGGTCGCCCGACGATGCGTTCGTGGCATTTTTCGCCGACGGTAAACTGAAGAAAGTCGCGCTCTCCGGCGGAGCCCCCCAACCGCTCGCCACCGCCACAAGCGGGCGCGGTGGAAGCTGGAGCCGCACTGGCGTGATTGTCTTCTCGCCGCAGGCGGCCGGCTGGTTATGGAAGATAAATTCGGACGGCAGCGGTCTGGCGCCTGTCACCAACAAATCATTCGACCCCTCGCGAAATGTCTCGCACCGCTGGCCAGTCTTTCTGCCGGATGGCAAGAATTTCCTGTTCACGATGCTCACTTTCTCAAGCAATGACGATACGAGAGGCATCTACGTCGATTCGCTCAAAGCCGACCCAAAGCAGCTGATCCTGTCGCGTTCGAATGTAGGCTACGCCAACGGCTACCTGTTCTATCTCGATGACAAGACCTCCTTGCGCGCCGCTCAATTTGATCCCGCCAAGCGAACGCTGGGAAGCGATTCGCAAGTTATCGCCGATCAGGTCGGCTACCAGCCGTCGATTTCCTGGGGAACTTTCTCCGTGGCCGAGAACGGAACCATCGTCTACAACGCCACTCTCGGAGCCACGCTCTCGGTTCTCACCTGGTATGACCGGGCCGGCAAAGAACTCGGTCACGTCGGCGATATCGGCGTCGTCTCAAACTCGACGTTGTCGCCCGACGGAACCCGCGTAGCCATCGACATCGCCGACGCAAAAGCGAATGACGTTAATATCTGGCTGGGCGATCTCAACCGTGGAACCAATTCCCGGTTTACATTCGATACAACGGAAGACGTGGGAGGCGTCTGGTCACGCGATGGGAGCATGATCGCCTACCGCTCTTTACAAGCGAAGGATACGAATCTTTTTCTGAAACAGGCGCAGGGGCTGCAGCCTCCCCGATTGATTTTCTCTGTCAGCGCAAACGGTCATCCCACCGATGATCTCATTCCAAACTCCTGGTCACCCGACGACAAGCTGTTGCTCGCCACGTTGCAGGCCGCCGCGGGAGGATCTCAGCTGGTTTTGATTCAACCATCCAGCGGCAAAATGACGCCCTTTCTCAGCACCACCTCCAGCGACTCCAACGGCCAGATTTCTCCCGACGGTAAATGGGTGGCCTACGCATCGAACGAATCGGGCGACTGGGAGGTTTACGTAACCACGTTTCCGGCCGCCACGGGAAAATGGCAGGTGTCGCGCGGCGGCGGCACCGAGCCTCGCTGGCGCGGAGATGGAAAGGAAATTTTCTACATCGGGCCGAAGAGCATGCTAACGGCGGTCACCGTCGATACGCGCGATTCCTTCTCCTCCGGAAATCCTACGCCGCTATTCCGCACTCAGATCCGCGCTCAGGTGTCTTCCACCGATCAGTTTTCATATGACGTGACGAAGGACGGCCAGCGCTTCCTGGTGAACAAATACGCCAAGCCCGCGCAGGTCGCCCCGTTGCACATCATCCTCAACGCCACCGCAGGCCTGGCAAAATAGTCGCGGCCGCCTAACTTAAATCCTCCGAACTGCACCGAAATTCGAGCAGAGGCCTTATTCTGTCGGATATCCGCCTAGGAGATATCAATGCCCCCTAAGCTCGATGGCATCCTCGAATCTTCTTTGTACGTGGACGATCTCCGTCGCGCGGTTCGCTTCTATCAGGAAATTTTTGGATTCCCAGTCATCAGCGATTTTGGTGAGCGCGGTTGCGCCATGCGCGCTGGCCCACACCAAGTACTGCTGCTTTTCAAAAAGGGAGCTTCGCGCGAGATTTTATCTCCGCACGATGGCGACGGCGAACTACACATCGCATTTGCCATTCCAGCCGCCGAACTAGCCGCCTGGGAAGCATGGCTCGCGAAGCAGGGAATCGCGCTGGAGGAGAAACGCTCCTGGGACCTGGGCGGTTGGAGCCTTTACTTTCGCGATCCCGACCGCCATTTGCTCGAACTCGCGACGCCCGGCGTCTGGTCAGTATATTGACAGCAACTTTGCGCGCCGACCTTGCGCTAATCCTGGCGCAGCGCGCTGATGGGGTCAATGCGGCTCGCCCGCCTCGCAGGAATAAAACTGGCGAGAAGCGCAGAGGCCACGAGAACCGGAATCATCACGGCGAAACTAACGGGCTCGATTTGGTGCATGCCTTCGACGGAGTGTTCAAGCGAGCGTCCCGCCGCCAGAGCCGCAATCGTGCCTATGCCAACACCGGCCAAAATCATCGCGATGCTTTGCCGCATCACCAGCCACATCACATTTCCTGCGGTGGCTCCCAGCGCCATCCGCACGCCGATCTCGGGCACGCGCTGCGTCATCAGGTACGCCAACACCCCGTAAATCCCAATGCACGCGAGCAGCAAGGCGAGGCCTGCAAACACGAAAAAGATCACCAGCAGGAAGCGCTGCGTCGAAAGCGAGTCATTCACGAGCTGTTCCATCGTGCGCACGTCGTAGAGAACTTGGTCGTTGGCGACGCTGCGTAAACTTCCCTGCAGCGATTCGACTAAATTCAGCGGCGGCGCATTCGTGCGAATCGCGATCGACATAAACGACGAAAACAGATGTAGCAGCTGGTCAGGCACCTGCGTGAAAGGGTAGTAGACTTGATCGCGCACGCGCGATTGGTCGTCACCGGCGATTCCCCAATGGCGAACGTGGCCCACTACGCCTACGATTTGCACCGGATCCTTGCTGATTGAGGGAATCCAAAGCGATTTGCCGACGGCTTCCTCTCCACCGAAAGCATGTTGCGCCAAGACCTCGTCGACCACCACCACAAGGGGATGGCCGACGCGATCGTCGTCGTTGAAGAACCGGCCGTGGCGAAGCGGGATGCCCATCACGTTCAAGTAATCCGGCGTCACGCTAGACGCCAATGCGAACGGAGTTTGATTCGGTGGCGGTTCTACAGCGCTGGCCCAGTAGGGCAAATTATTTTCACCCACTCGCATCGGGACGATGTCGGTGAGCGCCACCGATTGCACGCCCGATACAATGCGTGCACTGTCCTGAACCTCCTGCCAAGCCGCGCGCATCGTCGCCGCATCTTTAAGTGCCGCCGGCGATAGCGCCACTCTCGCAGTCAATACATTTTCCACGCGAACTCCCGGATTCAGTGCCGCCAGCCGCAGGACCGTGCGTCCCAGCATGCCGGCAGAAACCAGCAGCACCACAGCAAGTCCGATTTCAGCGATCACAAAACCACTATGCAAACGGCGAGAGCTTCCCCCGACCGTACGCATTCCGCCTTTAAGCGATTCCTCGAGTTGGCGCGAAGGAGCACGCAGGGCCGGCGCCAACCCGAAAAGGAAACCGCAAACCAGCGAGGTGCCAACCGCAAAAAGCAGCACCCGCCAATCGAGTTGAATATCCTCTGTGCGCGGCAGACCGCCCGGCCACTTCGCAAGGAACGGCCGGAGACCGGCCATTGCGAGCAATACTCCGAGTGCACCTCCTGCAAGTCCCAAGACTCCGCTCTCAGTGAGACATTGACGTATCAATCGTCCCCTGCTGGCGCCCAACGCCACGCGCAGGGCGAGTTCACGTTCTCGCGACACTCCGCGCGCCAGCAATAAGCTGGCGACATTCACGCAAGAAATCAGCAGCACCAGAGTTACGGCGCCGAGCAGCAGCAAAAGAGTAGGTCGCGTTTCGCCGACCAAATCCGCTTGTAGCGGATGCGTGGCGACGCCGCGCTCCGCATCCGCGTCCGGATATTCCTTCGCCAAGCGAGCGGCAATCAGCGACAGCTGCGTCTGCGCTTGCGCGAGCGTAAGACCCGGTGCGAGGCGCGCTAGCACATGAATGAAACCGGCGCGGCGATTCTGCATTCTCGGCTCGATGTTTTGACCGATCGGCGTGAACACGTCCGCCTCGTCCTCCAGACGAAAATTTGGAGGCGCAATTCCAACAATGCTGTAAGACTTTCCTTCGAGAATGAGCGATCCGCCGATCGCGTCGGCGCGTCCTCCGTAGGCGCGTTGCCACAAACCGTAACTAATGATGGCAACAGGCGCGGCCCCGCGGCGGTCTTCTTCACGCGAGAATGCGCGGCCACGAACAAGCGGTACGCCCAGAACCGAGAACAACTCGGACGAAATCTCGCGACCTTCCACATACTCCGCTCCCGCGGCTTCGCTTATCGTGCCACCTCCGTATGTCCAGGCCGCCATCGGTCCCACCGATTGGCCTGCGCTCTCGTAATCGAGGAAATCGGGATATGAAAATCCCCATGGTTCTCCGAACTGCTGCACTTTTCCGTGCAGCGCCACAAGGCGCTCCGGCTCAGGATATGAGAGCGGCTTCAGCAGCACGCCGTTGACGACCGTAAACATAACCGTCGTCGCGCCGGTGCCAAGCGCGAGAGTAAGCAACGCGACCGCTGCAAAACCGCGATTCTTGCCCAGCATGCGTAGCGCATAGCGGAAGTCCTGAAGCAGATCCTCGAACCAACGGGTGCCGCGCGCATCATGGCATTGCTCTTTCACTTGCTCCGCGCCGCCGAGATCGAGTCGTGCGCGCCGCCGCGCTTCTTTTGGATCGTAGCCTTGTGCAATCAGATCGCTGATGTGCTCTTCGATGTGAAAGGCTAGTTCTTTTTCGACCTGCGCGTCCATTTGCTCTCGATGCCAGAACCGATTCAGCCAGTTCATTCCGCGCCGCCTTCCGACATTCTAAGAATCAGTCCCACCGCTTCAGACAATCGCTGCCAGCTCGCAGTTTCCGCTCCGAGCTGCGCCCGCCCTTTTCGCGTCAGACGATAAAATTTGGCCTCGCGTCCCGTCTCAGTCTCGTTCCATTCTGACGCAAGAACACCGCGAGTTTCGAGCCGGTGCAACGCTGGATACAGCGAGCCTTGCGGAACCTGCACCACGTCGCGAGATACCTGTTGCAGCCGTTGTGCGATCGCATAGCCGTGAACGGGACCGAGCGCCACAATTTTGAGGATCAATAAATCAAGGGTGCCTTGCGGCAGGTCGGATTTTGCCGGACTCATCGCTATACCTCGCTCTTCTACCTATGTAACATACAACGTGTAGAAGAGCAAGGTGTGGGCCTCCGCACGAGCTCGCGAAACGAGCTCACCAGGCCGGCGGCAATTCCTTGCGGCGCGGTCGGGCTCCGTGCCATTCTCGTCACATCACTCAGGAGAATTGCTATGCGCGTGTGTGATGGTTGCGGGGCTCCGGCTGACGAGGCTCACATCCGGCAGCGAATCGAGCGGCTTGAGATGGCTACGCGCTTCCGCCCGATTCACATTCAAACTCTATTCCTGGCCGACGCTCCCACAAGTCGCCTCGAAGATTACTTCTATCGGCCGCTCCGCGCGGGAGAATCGCGATCGCCGGAAGCCAAGCAGTTTTTCGTCGAGATGATGAAGGCGGCCGGCATTGCTCCGGACGCCGCCACCGATGAAGAAGCGGCACTCGCCGAATTTCAGCGCCGCGGCTTCTATTTGGCGCACGCGGTGGAATGCCCGGTGCCAACGCCTCAAGAGTTACGCGCACGCATCACAGCCGCGTCGACAACCCTCCTGAAGCGCATCGAGTTCTCTTACCGGCCGAAGCACGTTGTTCCCATCAGCCCCGCCGTGAAAGCAATCGCGCCAGAGCTATAGAAGTCCTCCATCGGCGAATCGTTTCGAAGCCCTCTCCTAGACGTCTGGAATTTGGATTTGAGAGATTGAGCCGGTGGGAGCCCTGATTTATCAGGGGGAGCCGGACTTCAGTCCGGCGTTCAACGCACGCCCTCGCTCAATGGGCTTTACCCAGGAATTCCAACCCTTACTATCGCCGCGCGGTCGAACTATGTCCCTTCGCAGAACTGCTAACGTACCGTGCTAATGTGACAATCCGTGAGCCAATGACGATAAGGTTTTGGGGACAGAACTTATGTTACGCAGATTAGGCCTCGCAATTTCGTATTTCATCGCCATCGTCTATATCTTATCGATTCTGTGGCCGTCTATTTACTGTCTCCAGCGTGGATGCAAAGGACCGGGCGAGCTCGATGCTTTTATGCCCGCCTTCGCTCTTATTCCGATTGGCGGAATCGCCACGGCGTTATCATTGCGCCACTCCATACAGCAAATCAGAAAAAGGCACTCATGGTCTTGGGCTTTCTGGCCCGCTGCAATTGTCTTCGCGATTGTTCTCCTCGGTACATTCGCCTTTATCGCGCTCCTCGTTTATTTCACTGCATTTCATCGGCGGTAGTAAGGGTTTCGTCTCCATCCTCTCACTCGCGCTGCGTGGCGCTTAATCTCAGAACCTAAAGAGGAAGCCGAAGCTCCGGCGAGCGGGCAGCGAGCGCGCCAATTAGTTACAGTCTCATTGTGATAGTTGCGTTGTTGGCTATTCCCGTGACATCCTCTCGCATCCCAATTGTTCTTCTTGCGGAGGTTCCCCGTTGCCGCTTTGCGAGGGATGCGGGACTCGAACGGACGACGCTCACATTGCGCGCCGCGCCACACGCCTTGAACTTGCCTCTCGCTTGCGCCCCAGCCGAATCCGCGTTCTCTTCCTCGATGGAGCGCCGCCCGCGCGAATCGAAGACTACTTTTACCGCCCCGCTTTGAATCCCGCCGATCGCTCCCTCGGCTCACGCAGGTTTTTCGAAGAGCTCATGAAGGCGGCAGGAATTCCGCTCGCCGCAGATTCCCGGGAATCCACGCTGCTTTCCGAATTTCAGCGCAAAGGATTCTTTCTCACCTACGCCATCGAGTGTCCATTCGAAGAGCAAGACGATCCCAAAGGCGCGCTGCGTCGCCTCGCTCCCACCGTCATGAAACGCGTCCAATCCGTCTACGACCCGGCCTACATGGTGCCCATCTCTCAACCCACCGCCGAACTCATTCGTCTCTTTGGCATGATTGGCTGGGGCGACCGCCTCGTCCTCGACAACGGCTTGCCTTTCACAGATTCCTACCTGGCAGACCCTCGCCGCACCGCCAGTTCCGGAAATTCCCTCGGCGAACGCATCAAAGCTGCTCTCGCACACCTGCCCTGAGCCCGTGTTCCCGCGCCTTCCTTCCCGGATGCTCTACCCGATGCTCTACCCGATACTCTAAATGCTTGGCAACGACGCAGTATGCAACGAAGCGACAGACACCCGCGTTCGCAAATTCTGCGAAGAGGAGGCTACCCGCGTGCGTGGATCTCTTGACAGATTAAGAGCGCAGGAGAAGAGCCCCACCCTTCGGAAAGCGCGAAGGACGGGGCACCCGCAAATTCTAGCGAAAAACCTGAAAATCCTTCCAGTCAAAGGCTGGCCCACCCGCCCGAAGACGGTCGTTTCAATCACGATTCGGATCGGCGTCCAAGCAAAGCGCTGAAGATCGTTGAGATTATCCCTGCCTCCACGATTATGATCGGTGCAAACCAAATCATCCGCCACCCGGGATATCTCTCCAGAATCACACCAAATCCCAACAAATGAATTACCAAGAGTCCCGCAACTGTAATCCAGAATCTAGGACGATTCCAATATTCTCTCCATCGAACAGCCATCACCCAAAACAGCACTCCAGTGTATCCAACCAAGCCAAACCAGCCTCCGCTCAATTCTGTACCCGTGCGGAGGCTGAAAGCGATTGCCAAATCGCAAACGGCAAAAAAAGCTAGCACAAATCCCACATATGAGAGCCCTCGCCGGACCACACTTTTGTGTGGACGCTCGCTCAATGGCATTCTCCCTTGGCCGCTGCGACACCAGCCGCAACTACGCCGTGTCCGGCAGCAACTACCAATGACACCTGTGGAACGGCATCTGCGACGGCTAGGGAATCAGCTAGACTTGAGGAGCGCAATGCGCGAAAAATGCTGGATCGCAATGGAACTGACAGTCCTCGCTCCAAGCTATAGGGCGGGTGGCGCACCCTTGTGCGCTTTGTATCCGTGGTTTCCACAATTGACGGCGCTTCCGTGAGGATGATACCACTCAAGCAGTTCACTCCGAGGTTCCGTCTCTAGCCCTTGCGGGTGCCCCAACCTTCGCTGGGTTTGCGTAGGGTGGGACGGGGTTGACTTGCTCCGATGCCGAGAACTCGTCTACCTGCTCCAAGCTGTGGTTCGTTCGCCTGTCCTTATCCAGTCCACCAGGTCCAGGTGAGAATTGAACCTTTCCGCGAGGAATCGCTTTAAGCCCCTTCGGTGGAGTGCTAAAATCACTGCGATTTCCGCATATGATTTAGAGGAGCTGGGAATGAAAGCCCGCAGCAAGTTTCTGATTGGCTCGGGAATTATTGTGGTCACGCTCGTCTCGCTCGCCTATGTCGGGTTCACGCAGAGCAAGACGTACTACCACACCATCACAGAGCTTTCCACGTTGCAGGGTACGGCGCTTCACCAACGCATGCGCGTTTCCGGCAACGTGCGCAACGGTTCGATTCTGCGGGCCGCAGGCCGAGTGGACTTCGTTCTCGAAGAGCAGGGTAGGACTGTCCCGGTCACCTATGTCGGCCGCGATCCGCTCCCAGACACATTTAAGGACGGAGCGCAAGCCCTTGTTGAAGGTCGTTTGAAGCCCGATGGCCGTTTCGAGGCAGAGCAGATACAGGCCAAATGCGCATCAAAGTATGAAGCCACTCCCAACCAGGCGCCCGGCGCTGCGCAACCCGGGCAAACGTCAAATAATGTGCCCGGCGGGGACGGAAAAAGCTGAAACTAGGTCAATGTACTTGACCGTTTTAATGTCTATTTTTAGCCCCAACTTAAGCTCCAATTTGAACTCCACCACGAGTCCCAAGCGCAGCCTTCGCTCTACGGAGAAAATGTAGTGGATATCTTCGGATCCTTCGCCTTGCTGCTGGCATTCCTTGCAGCCGTCTATGCGTTTAGTGCGGGGATTGCGGGAATCGTCACGCGCCGCACTCTTCTGACTAAGAGTGCGCAAAACGCGGGCATGGCGGTCTTCGCGCTCGTCACCCTCGCGGTTGGCTCGCTCGAATATTTCTTTCTCACCGACAATTTTTCGATGGAATATGTGGCGGCGCACAGCAATCGCGCGCTGCCTGCCTACTACAAATTCGCCGCATTATGGGCCGGTCAGGAGGGTTCGCTCCTGTGGTGGAGCTTCCTCCTTTCCACCTATGTCTTCTTCGCGCTGTTCCTGAATCGCAAGAAACATCCGGAACTGATGCCCTACGTGGTAGTCATCTGCGCGGGCGTCCAGATTTTCTTCCTCACCCTGAATAATTTCGTCGCCAGCCCGTTCAACGTCCTCGGCGGACCCGACGCCGCCGGCACAATGCACCTGGCCACGCTAAGCGACGGCCGCGGCCTGAACCCGCTCCTGCAATACCCGGAAATGGTGATTCATCCCCCGATTCTCTACCTCGGCTATACGGGATTCACCATCCCCTTCGCCTTCGCGCTTGCGGCCCTTTTGGGCCGCTATCCCGGCGAAAAATGGATTCACATCACCCGCCGCTGGACCATGGTCGCGTGGGGATTCCAGAGTGTGGGGATCCTTTTGGGGGCGCACTGGGCTTATGCGGTTTTGGGGTGGGGTGGGTATTGGGCTTGGGATCCGGTGGAGAATGCGTCGCTGCTGCCATGGATTACGGGGACTGCGTTTCTGCATTCGGTGATGATGCAGGAGAAACGCGGGATGATGAAGGTTTGGAATGTGTGGCTGGTGTTCACCACCTTCATGCTTTGCATTCTGGGGACATTGCTTACGCGCTCTGGTGTGGTGAGTTCGGTGCATGCGTTCGCGCAGTCGTCGATTGGGAATTGGTTTGTGTGTTTTCTGGCGCTGGTTTTTATCGTTTGCTTCTGGGCTTACTGGCTGAACCGGGATTACTTGCGCAGCGACAATCAGCTGGATTCGCTGGTATCGCGCGAGTCTAGCTTTTTGTTCAACAATCTCATTCTGCTCGCGGCTTGCTTTTCGGTTCTTTGGGGCACTTTGTTTCCAGTGCTTTCGGAATGGGTACAGGGAACGAAGATCAGCGTTGGGCCGCCATTTTTCAATAAGGTGAATATTCCGATTGCGCTCTTCCTGTTGTTTCTCACCGGTGTGGGGCCTTTGCTTGCGTGGCGCAAAACTTCGCTCGACGCTCTGAAGCGAAATTTTGCGTGGCCTTTGGCCGGAGGAATTATTACTGGCGTGGTTGCGCTGATATCCGGGTTCCGCGAAGTGTACGCGGTAGTTTGCCTGATCCTTTCCGTATTCGTTACGCTGACGATTGCATCGGAATTTTATCGCGGCGCGCGGGTGATTGCGTCTCGCGACCATACGAATCTGCTGACGGCCATCGGCGAGTTGACGATGCGCAACACGCGACGCTATGGCGGCTACATCGTACATTTCGCGATGGTGCTGATTTTCATCGGCGTGGCTGGTTCGGCATTCAATCGCGACGTGCAGATGGAAATGGGTGCGGGGCAATCGATCAAGATCGGTCCGTACACGGTGCTGTGCCAAAATTTCGATCGCATCGCGAACAATAATTTTGAGTCGGAGCGCGCGACTCTCGAGGTTTTCCGGAACGGCAAATCGGAGATGATGCTATATCCGGAGCGCCGATTCTTTCTCGCAAGCCAGGTGACGGAGACAATGGTGGCCGTACAGACGTCGCCGGTCTGGGATTTGTACGTTGTATATGCGGGACGAAGCCCCGAAACTGGCAAGCCTGTAATCCACGCGTATTTAAATCCGCTGGTGAAATGGATCTGGTTCGGAGGAGTGGTGCTCGTGCTCGGTACCATACTGGCGATGCTTCCGAATAGGCGGACGGCGCTGGTGCTTCGTCCTGTGGAAGCTCGCGAGCCTGCCTGGAGCGAGCCGCGCACGTCTGCCGTCGGTGCAATTGCTCGATCGGATGCTCATGACTGAGAAGCGCAGCCGCACGATCGCACGACACCAGCGAACGCGATTTACAATTTGCGCCCTGGGTGTATTTGCGCTCGCTGCGATTGCCCCGCTCGTCCCGGTCGCCAAAGCGCAGGACTCGCCGCACGCGAAAGAACTCGGCCAGAAGCTGATGTGCGTGTGCGGCTGCAATCAGATTCTGGGCTCGTGCAATCACGTGGGCTGCTCGTACTCGCACGAAATGATGAAAGAGGTGGAGGATCGCGTTGCGCGCAACGAGCCGGACGATCTGACGCTGCAGGCCTTCGTACAGGAATACGGCCCCACGGTGCTGTCCTCGCCCCCAGCGAAGGGATTTAACCGGATTGCGTGGATTGCTCCCATCGTGTTTCCGCTGGTAGCGCTGGGGCTCTTATGGGACGTTGTGCGTCGCTGGAAACGGAAGGGCGCCGTGGCGACGGCTTCGGGGCCGCGTGTTTCGGCGGACCTGATTGAGCGCGCTCAGCGCGAATCCGATAAGGATGACGAATCGTAAGGACTCATGAGCAGCGTTGACATAGCGGTTGCTTGCGCTCTTCTCGCGGTGGCGAGCCTCTATTTCATTTTCAACGTCCGGCCGGACGCCTCCGATTCGACGCCGCACCGCACGAAGCTCGATCAATTAATGGAGCGCCGCGACGCAATCTACGAAAACCTGCGCGACTTGCGATTCGAATACCGCGCGGGAAAATTCTCCGAGGCCGATTACGAAGAGACAAAACATTCTCTCGAAGTGGAAGCGGCGAGAGTGCTGGCGGAGATGGACGAGCTGACCGGCGGCACGCCCACGGCTGCGACACGACAGGCAGCGACGGAAAGGCGGCATTCATGAAAGGTTTTTGCGGCGCTAGCGGTATTTCAGCCGCAGCGAAGTGGGCGATCGTAGCTCGTCTAGGGGCGCTCGCGGTTCTAGTCTGCTTTGCGTCTTTGATTGTTTCGGCCGGAACGCTGCAGGGAACTGTGCGCAACGGGACCACCGGGCAGCCGGCTGCCGGCGTCGACGTGATCCTGATTCAATTGCAAGGCGGAATGCAGCCCGTAGAAAACACGAAGACGGACGCGCAGGGGCACTTTCAGTTCACTCATCCGCAGATTGGTGCGGGGCCGATGCTGGTGAGGGCTGTCTATCGCGGAGTGAATTACCACGAGCCAATTCCGCCGGGAAAAACCACCGCCGAGGTGCAAGTTTTTGAACCAACTGACAAGGCCGGCACATTCGCGATCGCAGCCCGCGCCGTGATTCTGCAGCCTAACGCGACGGATCTTCTAGTCGGCGAGGAATACAGTATCGAAAACAAGACACAGCCACCGATGGCGTACTTTCACCAGAACGGATCGTTCGTTTTCGCGCTTCCCGACGGCGCAGAATTAAGCCAAGTATCCGCGGCGGGCGCTTCGGGCATGCCCGTGGTGCAGGGAACGATCGACAAGGGCAAGGGGCTCGAAGCGATTGATTTTCCTTTCCGTCCCGGCGAAAGCAATGTGCGCGTCTCGTATAAAGTTCCGTACGCTGGGAATGAGACGAAGTTACGCATCTCGTCTCCCTACCCCGTCGCTCGGCTGGCGGTGTTTGCCCCGCCGGGCATAACCGTCACAGGAGAGGGTTTTTCGCCCGCTGGTCAGGAGCAGGGATTCAACGCGTACATGCGTGAAGCGGTAGCAGCGAATGCTTCTCTCATAGTAAAAGTGTCCGGCACCGCTCCAATGCAATCCTCGTCGCAAGGAGGCGGAGCGGCCGGTGGAGGCGGTGGAATGCCCGCCGGCGGTGCAGCGGGAAGTGCTGGTTCGCAAGACCCGTCAGTGAATTCCCGTGCGGAAGCTGGAGGAGATGCGGCTACTGCGACGGCTACTACAATTCCTGCGCGGCTCGACAGCTTGAAATGGATTCTGGTGGGCGGGTTCGCTGCGATATTCGCGCTGGGATTTGTTTATCTACTGCGTCGCCCGCAGATGGCGGCAGCGACTGGTAGCGGCACCGTGTCTGCTGATGCCTATGAGGCGCCGGCTCCCAAGAGAGCGGCAAAGTCATCTTCGACATCCGCGTCGGCGTCTACCTCAACGGTCGTAGCGGAAGCTGACCGCGAGGTGCGCGGCAGCCTGGACGAATTGAAGGATAGCCTGTTCCGCCTCGAATTGCGGCGGCAGGCCGGGACCATCAACGAAGAGGATTATGCCCGCGAGCGAGAGCGCATCGACGCAACGCTCCGCAACCTCGTCCGAGGCTGAGCAGATCGCCTTGGGCGAATCGCGCGCCAATTCCCAACCCTCCGATCGGGTACCTGCTAGAAATTCAATTGGAATTGCTTTCGATAATGTTGAGAAGCGCTTTGGCTCGCTCGTCGCTTTGAGAAATATTTCGCTGGAGATTGGCGGTGGAGAATTTGTGGCACTCCTCGGAGCAAACGGAGCGGGGAAGACCACTCTGCTGCGTATGGCAGCCCAATTGATGAAGCCATCGAGCGGCGATGTTGCGCTCACCGGGGCTGGATCAACATCTGAAGATGCGCGGCGATTCATCGGCTTCGTGGGCCACAGTACTTTTCTCTACGACGAGATGTCTGCGGAAGAAAATCTCCATCTTTTTGCACAACTCTATGCCATCGATGACGCGCGCTCTCGTGTGACAAGTGCGCTGACAGCCTGCGGACTTTCTTCGCGAGCGGGAAGCCTGGTGCGGACGTTTTCGCGCGGGATGCGCCAGCGTCTGGCGATAGCGCGAGCGCTGCTGCATGAACCGAGACTACTTCTGCTCGACGAGCCGGCCGCGGGACTCGACCGGCAGGGGTTGTCATGGTTTGGGTCGACACTCGAACGGCTGCGCGCCGAAGGTTGCACGATTTTGATGAGCACGCATGCGCGAAACGAATCTCTCGATCTGGCGACACGGGCTGTATCGCTTGCAGGCGGGCGAATCGAGCGCGATAGCGGCATGAGCGGAGACCCGGCGGAGCTGCTCGCCGAACTTCGTTCCGCTCAAGGCGCGGAGGCGTAAGTGGCGACCTCGCGTGCTGCTGCGATACTGCTAGCCAAGGAGCTTCGACTCGAATTTCGCACGCGGGAGCTTCTTACGACGACTGTGATTTTCGCGCTCGTTGTCGTGGTGCTGTTCAGCTTTGCGTTTGAGCCGACGGCGGCCGAATCGCGGCGTTATGGGCCTGGACTGCTGTGGATTGCTTTTCTCTTCGCCGGTTCGCTGATGCTGAATCCTTCATTCGCGCGGGAGCAATCGAACGAAACGCTTGACGCGTTGCGAATGGCGCCTATTGCGCCGTTCGCGATTCTAGTGGGCAAGATGTTGGCGAATTTTGTCTTTTTGGCTGTGGCAGAGGCAATTCTCGTTCCTGTTTTCGCCGTGCTGTACAACGTATCGTTCAGCGGCGTGGCGGGGCGGCTGATTCTAGTGTTGGCGCTTGGCACGTTGGGGCTGGTCATCACCGGAACGGTTTTCTCGGCGATTTCGGCGCACGCGCGGATGCGCGAACTGCTTCTGCCTTTACTTCTGCTGCCGATCCTGACGCCGCTGCTGATCGCGTCCGTGGAAGCTACGGCGTCGCTCCTGGCAGAACAGCCGGAACTCGACCGCACGTGGGTCGCATTTCTCGCCGGATTTGATATTGTGTTTCTGACCGCGTCATGGCTGATGTGCGATTACCTGCTGGAGGAATGAAACGCGAATGAAGGGCCGTATCACGCTCGTGCTCGTCGCCGCTGCGTTGATGGTGTTCGCCGGCTTCGCGGCGCTGTATGTGGCGCCGGACGAAAAGACGATGCACACGATCCAGCGCATTTTTTATTTTCACGTGCCGAGCGCCATCTGCTCGTTTACCGCGTTTTTCATCGTTTTCATTGCGAACTTCGCTTATCTTGGCACTCGGCAGCCGAAGTGGGACTGGCTGGGCGTGGCTGGCGCGGAAGTGGGCGTGGTGTGCAGCACGATCGTGCTGATCACCGGGCCGATCTGGGCGCATCCGGTGTGGGGAATCTGGTGGACGTGGGACGCGCGGCTGACCTCTACATTTGTGATGTGGCTGCTATACACAGCCTATTTACTTCTGCGGGGCTTCCTCGACGATCCTCGGCGCAAGGCGATGTTTTCCGCGGTCTTCGGAATTTTCGCGTTTCTGGACGTACCGCTCGTTTATTTTTCAAACCGTCTGTGGAGAACGCAACATCCCCAGCCGGTGATATTGGGCGGATCGAATTCAGGGCTCGATCCGATGATGGGCAAAGTGCTTTTGATTTCCTTTGTGGCTGTGCTGTGCATTACCGCGGTGCTGATCGCCGATCGTTACAGGCTGGAGCGGTTGCGCTCGGAATTTGACGAGCTTCGATTCCGCGCCGAGTCGCGGGACGCCGAACGAGCGCACAAAATTCCGCAAGCGGCGAGGGAAGCGAGGGTGGAATGAAGAATTTCGAAAGTCTCTTCGCGGCGTGGATGGTGGTGTGGGCCGTGTTCTTTTTATATGAGGTGACCGTGGCGCGGCGCCTCGCGAAGTTGCAGGACGATATCGCGCAACTAAAACGGCAGTTGCGCGAAGGCTAACCGCTTCGCTTCGCGCGCTCGCGCAGTTTCGCCTCAGAACGCGACCTGACAAGGGCGACTCGATTCTGGTATCGTACGAATAGCGCGGGCGGTGCCAGGCTGGCTTCGGTGAGGGTCCCCATGGGCGGTCCAAAACGAATCGCGATCATCCTGTTCCAGCTGGGCGGTCCAGATTCGCAGGCAGCTGTCGAGCCCTTCCTCTATAATCTGTTCTGCGACCCGGACATTATCAACTTTCCCGGCGCATTTCTCGCCCGCAAAGCTCTCGCAAAACTGATTTCCACTCGCCGGTCTAAAGTGGTGGGCCAGCACTATGCCGAAATCGGCGGAGGCTCGCCGATTCGGCGTCTTACCGAGCAGCAAGGGCGAGCGCTCGAAGCCGCGCTGCGGCCTCACTTAAACGTCCGCGCTCTAGTCGCGATGCGCTACTGGCATCCTGACACGCAGGAGGCCATCGAGGCGCTCGAGCGCGTTCCCTACGACGAACTGATTTTGCTGCCGCTTTATCCGCATTATTCTTTTGCGACGACGGGCAGCAGCCTGAAGGAATGGAATCGAAACTACACGGCGAAGGTGCCGGTTCATTTGATCGATCATTTCTTCGACCATCCCGACTACATTGCGGGAATCGTCGAGCGGATTAACAGCGTGCTACGCAAGGTGCCGCGTCCGGATGAGGTGCAGTTGGTGTTTAGTGCCCACGGGCTACCGATGACGCTCGTTGAAAAGGGCGACCCATACCCTCGGCAGATTGAGCAGACGGTGCAGATGATTCGCCAGCTGGGCGCGTGGCTCAATCCGCACGTGCTGTGCTTCCAGAGCAGGGTGGGGCCGCAGAAGTGGCTGCAGCCCTCGCTGACGAGCACCATCGAGAAGATGGCGCGCAGCGGGATCAAGCGCATGCTGGTGATACCGATATCGTTCCTCACCGAGCACATCGAGACTCTCCACGAAATCAATATCGAGGCTCGCGAGGAAGCGGAGGCGCTGGGCGTGAGCGAGTTCTACATGATGCCTGCGCTGAATGACTCGCCGTTGCTGATCCGGGCGCTCGCCGACCTGGTGTTGCGTGCGGTGGGGATGCGGTCCGGCGTAGCGTCTTTTGCGTGACGCTTGCCGTCGCGTTCCTGACTCTTTTCGACCTGATTGTCACTTTTCCTTGACACTTTCTTTCCCGCGTCATATAACCGCGTGTTCGCAATTTTGAGTGGAGTTGTAGAGTTGTTGTGAACTTTATAAGAAGTTGAGGTGCAGCCTAGCTTTCAAACGGGCCTATGCCAGATACTCCCGAAGAAAAGGTAGCCGGAAAGTCCCCTGCGTCTGCCGCATCGCAGGGGGCAAAAGCATCCTCAGCGGCAGACGCTAAAGCGGCCGCGAAAGACGTGAACACGAGCAGGCGGAGGCTCGTGTGGGCGTGCATCTGGGGCTATCTGGGCGTGAATTTTCTGATGTTCCTGCGATTTTTCTTTCCTCGCGCGCTGTATGAGCCGAATACCGTTTTTAATGCGGGATTTCCGTCCGATTTCAGCCTGGGAATCGATCAGCGATACTTAATGACGAATCGTGTGTGGATTGTGCGCGAGCCGGACCGTATTTTTGCGATTTTTGCGCGCTGCACGCATCTGGGTTGCACGCCGGAATGGAAGTCGGCTGAAAATAAATTCAAATGCCCGTGCCACGGCAGCGGTTATGACAGCGAGGGCGTGAACTTCGAGGGGCCGGCGCCGCGTCCGATGGATCGGGCGCTGCTGAAGCTGGATCCGACGGGGCAGATCGTGGTGGATACGAGCCGGTTGTTTGTGGACGACCCGCGCGCGGGCGTGAATCACTTTAATGATCCTGGGGCGTTCTTGAACGTTTAGCGACCGAGCGTAACGCGAGGTTGCGGGCTTGAACGGATTTCGGAAAAGGGGTCAGGCAGATGGCGGAAGAGAACGGCGATAAGAATAAGACAGGCGTTCTCGACAAAGTGAAAGAGGATGCTGCCGCTCTTCGCAAGACGCTGGAAGAGAAGGCCAAGCAGCAGGTTGAAGAGCTGAAGCAGCCTGAGAAGACGCAGCTGTATCGCTCGATGTTCCGCGTAAAGCACGATGACGAGCCGCGGAATCGGGCGCTGAGCGTGCTGTCGAACGTTTTTTTTCATTTGCACCCTGCGAAGGTTAATCGCGACGCTACGAAATACAACTTCACGTGGGGAATGGGCGGCATCACGTTTTATTTGTTTATCGTGCTGACTTTCACGGGCGTGCTGCTGATGTTTTATTACCATCCGACGAAGGTGCAGGCGTTTCGCGACATTTTGTATCTCGAGAATGATGTGCCGTTTGGAAAGCTGCTGCGGAACATGCATCGGTGGGCGGCGCACTTGATGATTATCGCGGTGTGGCTGCACATGTTCCGCGTGTTTATGACGGGCTCGTACAAGCGGCCGCGCGAATTCAACTGGTGCGTGGGCGTGCTGTTGATGGTGCTGACGATGTTGCTGTCGTTCACGGGATACCTGCTGCCGGACGATCAGTTGGGATTCTGGGCGGTGACGGTGGGGACGAATATGGCGCGGGCGACTCCGCTGTTAGGACATGAAGGGCCACTTGGCGCGCAATTGGGAATGACGCCTTATAACGATGTGCGATTTGCGCTGTTGGGCGGGTCGATCGTGGATGCGAATGCGCTTTTGCGCGCTTATATCTGGCATTGCATCGCGATTCCCTTGATCGCTGCGATTTTCATGGGCGTGCATTTCTGGCGCGTGCGAAAAGATGGCGGCATATCAGGCCCTGCGCCGGTGATGCTGGAATCGGAGATCAAGGAAGAGCGTAGCCCGCGGCCGGTAGTGCTGCGGCCGAGCGGCATGGGACAAGGCGGCTAATCGCGATGGGTTTCGACTGGCGCCAAATTTGGGAAATTGCATCGTCGCCGGACAACGTGCCGATCGTGGCGCTTCTGTTTCTGATTCCGTTTTACGTCTGGTATGCGATCAGGCAGGGAATTGCGAACGATAAACTGATCGCCATTCTCGAAGGCGACGCTCAAGCCGCTAAGACGAGATACCGCAAGACGCAGCCCTGGGATCCGAAGTGGGATCGCGAAGTTCACACCTGGCCGTACCTGATGCGCATGGAATTTCTGGTAGCGATCATCCTCACGATTTTGCTGATGGTGTGGTCGCTCACTCTCAATGCGCCGCTCGAAGAGCCGTCCAACCCGAACGTCACCATGAATCCGGCGAAAGCGCCGTGGTATTTCCTCGGCCTGCAGGAAATGCTGGTCTACTTCGACCCGTGGATGGCCGGAGTGGTGATGCCGACGCTGATCATCGTCGGGCTGATGGTGATTCCGTACATCGACGTGAATCCCCTGGGCAATGGCTACTACACGTATAAGCAGCGCAAGTTCTCGATTTGGACTTTTCTCGTGGGCTTTATCGGGCTCTGGGTCTTGATGATTGTGATCGGGACGTTCATCCGTGGCCCCGGATGGATGTGGTTCTGGCCGGGCCAGACCTGGGATGCGGAGCGCGTTGATTACGCGGTGAACCGGAACCTTGACCAGGTATTCGGGATTGACGGCTCGTGGCTAGCGGCGATGACGCACATGTCCAAGGATCAAGCCGCGATTTGGGCGCGGGTGATTTTCGGAGTGTTCCCGACGGTGCTCTTTTTCATCGCGGCTGGATTTTTGGTGCACTGGATCTGCATGCGCACGGAGTTTGCGCGCAAGATGTACAAGCGCATGAGCCTGGTGCAGCTGGTCACCATGTATATCTTTTTGATTCTGATGATTTCGCTGCCGATCAAGATTCTGTTGCGACTCGTCTTCACGATTAAGTATGTCTGGGTGACGCCTTGGTTCAGCATTTGATGCTCTGCCGCCAATCCCGGGAAGTAACTAAGTCGAAGGAGACTTTGGGTGCCTGAGATCCCTCCCGCCTCACAGCCACCGAACTCAGCGCCGCCGCCGGACGATCCGATCACAAGCTATTCGTTCACGCTCCCGCTGCTGATCGCTTCGCTGCTGCTGATCGTCACTGTGGCGTGGTCCTTCTGGGATGAGGTTTACGGACTTCGTCCGTGGCGCAGCTATCAGAGCCGCTTCTCTTCGGCGTATTCGAAATATCTGGATAAGGCTGTTCAGAATCAGAAGAAGCAGGAAGACGCCGTCTATTCCTCGCCGGAGTACAAGAAACTGTCTGCGCAGGTCGACGATCTGCAAAAATCCACGAAGGCTCAGGATGAAGATATCGCCAAGCAAATCGCTCTGCTCGACGAGCAGCGCGCGGCGCTAGGCGACGCCTTCAAGGATGCCCGCGGCAAAATCGGCCATCTCGTCTACCAATATGAAATTGTTCCGGCCGAAGACAAGAATGCAAAAGCTAAAGCGCTAAAAGAAGTAACCGACGGCCGCAAGGAAATCTGGAAAGTGGATTGGCCGCTGGCCGATGGGAAAATTCAGCGAGATAAGCCCTTCACAGCCGACGAATTGAACGACACGTTCACCAGCATCATGGCTCAGCGCGCAACCCTAGTTGGCAAGCGTGCAGAAATTGATAAGCCTGCGAAAGAAGCCAGCGACACTCTGGCGCTGTATGTCTCTGAGAAATTGCCGGGATTGAGCTCAACATCCCTCGATAGTTTGCGCCGGAGCATGAGGGATTTCGACGAGCGCATCATCCAGATCAACGTGAATCCTCCCGGAGCTTCGCTGAACAATCTCGGTGGGGCCGGACTCGTCGACCGCTGCCAATCGTGCCACGTGGGCACCGATCCACGGTACGTGCCTCCGCAGATCACGCTGACGAAGGCCGATCTCGGCATGGCCAAGAGCATAGACGCTCCGTTCACGAGCCACCCGGACATTGATTTGTTGAAATGGCATCCTCTCGAGAAATTCGGATGCTCCCCCTGCCATGGCGGCAACGGCCGCGCGATCGATTCTGTCCAGCGAGGGCACGGCCGCTACGAGCACTGGCTCTGGCCACTCTACTATCGAGAAAATTTTGAGGCCGGCTGCCAGCAATGCCATGCGGGAGACATGGTCACCGAGCACGCTCCGGTCTTGAATGAAGGTAAACAGCTGTACCGCGCCAAGGGCTGCATCGGATGCCATCGCTTCAACGGCTTCGATAATCAGGACGAACAGCTTGTCAGCGCGCGCCAGCGCATCATGGCGATCGAGAAGACAAAAGGTGACGACGAGCAGGAAATTCCGCGTCTCCAGAAGCTGGGCGACAACGCTGCTGATAATGCGGCTGCGGAGAAGTTCTACGGACAGGCGACGAATCTGACCGTTGAAATCAGCCGCATGGACGCGGAGCGAGAAACCCTCGAAGGCCGCAGCCACAACCTGATTCAAGAGATCAAGAAGGTGGGCCCGGATTTGAAGGAAGCGCGGCAGAAGCTGCACAAAGAATGGATTCCGTACTGGATCGCGCACACCACCGACTTTCGTCCGACGACAAAGATGCCGCAATTCCGATTTGCCGCTGGAGACGTGGAGGCAATCTCCGCGTTCATTTGGCAGAACGCGCTCACCGGCCCCGCGCTCGACCACCAACAGCCGGGGAATTCTGCACACGGCAAACAGCTTCTTGAATCTCGGGGTTGTCTCGCCTGCCATTCTGTCGGTGAAGGCTCGAATAACGTTGGCGGCACGTTTGCTGCGAATCTCAGCCGCGTGGGTGAGAAGGACAACTACGACTATCTCGTGCGCTGGGTGCACAACCCACGGCAGCGGACGCGTCCCTACTGCCCGTATGAGAAGCGCGATCTTGGTCCCGAAGATTACGCCAAACACAATTTGCCTTTTGTCTTCGACGAGCAGCACTCGCGCTGCCCGAACGACAATCACGAGCTAGTCGTGCAGCAGATGACGGTGATGCCGAGCCTGCGCCTTTCTCCCGACGATGCGCGCGACGTGGCAAGCTATTTGATTACCCTGAAGCACGCCGATGCCACCTACGCCGATGCGAGCTTCATGGACGACCCCGCGCAAGCCGCGAAGGGCAAAGAGCTGGTGCGCCACTATGGGTGCGCAGGCTGTCACGAAATCGGCGGCTTCGAAGACGAAGGCCGCATCGGCACTGAGCTGACGAACGAAGGCTCGAAGCCAATCGAGCGCCTCGATTTCGCTCTCTTCACCGAAGACGCGAAGCGCGGCATTTTGCCGGACGGGAAGAAGAGCGAGCGCGGCCCGTGGTTCGATTCGAAAGGCTTCTTCGAGGAGAAGCTTCGCAATCCCGGCCTCTACGATCAGGGCAAGTATCACGCGAACCCGATGGATGCTCTGCGCATGCCCAAACCGAATTTGCAGTCGAACGGCGAGCTCGAAGCGCTCGTAACCATGCTCCTCGGCAGCACCGATCCCACTTTGCCGCCGGAATATATGTTTAAGCCCTTCGATCGCCGTCGGTACATCGAGGATGGCTGGTGGATTGTCACAAAATACAATTGCATCGGCTGCCACCAGATTGACGTGGGGCAGAAAACGGTGCTCCAGACCCTTCCGTTCTATCAGGGCGAGAACAAGGCAAACTTGCCGCCGGTTCTCACCACGGAAGGCGCTCGCGTGAACCCGGAATGGCTGCGGCAGTTCCTCGCGAACCCGTCGCTCAGCTCAACGGATACGAATCGCAACGGCGTGCGCCAGTATCTGCAGGTGCGGATGCCGACGTTCTATTTGTCCGATGATGAGATTCGCAAAATCGTGCTGTTCTTCCAGGCACTATCGTCGCAGCCGACGCCGTTTATTCCGCCGAGCGTGAAGCCGCTCGATCCGACAGAAACGGCGATGGCGCGCAGCCTGTTTACGAGTCCGGCCGCTCCGTGCTTGAAATGCCACATGACCGGCAACGCCGAGCACGACAAGAACGCCTCCGCGCCGAATTTCCTGCTCGCACACGAACGCCTGCAACCGGCCTGGACGGAGCGCTGGATCACGGACCCCGCGAAAATTATTCCCGGCACAGCGATGCCATCGGGGTTGTTCCGCAAAGAGGGCGACCGCTGGGTGTTCGCGGGGCCCGTTCCCGGATCGCTCGAGCATTACACGGGCGACGAAGCAAATCTTTTGGTGCGTTACATGTTTTCGCTCACGCCGCAGGAGCAGGCTGCTCTACTAGGTCGAACGCCTAGCGGTGGTGGCGCGAAAGCTGCCGGGGGCAATTAGGTCGGATGATTCCGATTTAGATGGTTGAGGCGCCTCGCACCCGGAAATTTAATAAAACCGGCGCTGGTGCCAGTAGGTCTTGTTACACTATTCCTGATTTGTTAAGGAGAAACAGCCGCACATGAATACGAAGCTCTTGAATCTCACGCTCGCAGCGGTTCTGGCCGCTTCTGTCGCCGGCTGCGGCGGCAAGAAAGACGAATCCACATCACAGCCCGCCGCCCCTGCTCCCACAGCCGGCAAAACTGTAGATCAATCCACAGCTGGATCCGTTTCCGGCACGGTGACCCTTGACGGCGCAGCTCCCACATTGAAGCCAATCAATATGAGCGCCGAGCCCTACTGCCAGAAGTCGCACTCCAGTCCGGTGATTCCGCCGGAAGTGGTGACTGGCGAAAAAGGCGCGCTTGCCGACGTGGTGATCTATGTGAAGGACGGCCTTTCATCTGATTACAGCTTCACTCCGCCTTCGACGGCGATTCCCCTCAACCAGAAAGGCTGCATGTACGATCCGCACGTGATCGCGGTGATGACTGGCCAGAACATCGAAGTGAAGAACGACGACCAGACCACTCACAACATCCATCCGATGCCGAAGGACAATCGCGAGTGGAACAAGTCGCAACCTCCCGGCGCCGCTCCCATCGAAGATAGCTTTGCGCGCGCCGAGAACGCCATTCCGGTGAAGTGCAACGTGCATCCCTGGATGAAGAGTTACATTTTCGTCTTCAAGAATCCCTACTACGCGGTGACGACCAAGGATGGCAAGTTCGAGCTGAAGGGTCTGCCGCCTGGAACGTACACCATCGAAGCGTGGCAGGAAAAGTACGGCACGCAGGATCAGACCGTGACAATTCCCGCCAAGGGCAACGCAACGGCTGCGTTCACCTTTAAGCCAGGGTCGGGCGACTAGTCTTCGCAACGTTTCGCAGGGGCTGGGATTTGCGCTGCTGGGGCGGACGATTGTCCGCCCCAGCAGATGTTCTCTTCCTTACGTTCTTGATTAGGACGACTTGAGATTGGCTGAAAACTCCAACCTTCGCGGCGTTCATAACTTTGCCATCGTGACGGCCTGCAGCACGATTTTGCTGCTGGTGGCAGGGGCGCTCGTCACCAGCAACGACGCGGCGGATTCCGTTCCCGATTGGCCACTCGCTTATGGCCGGATCATCCCGCCGCTCATTGGTGGCATTCGCTACGAATTTGCGCACCGCGTTGTCGCCGGGCTGGTTGCTATTCTCACCGTGGTCCTCGCAATCTGGATTTCATTCATCAAGTTGCGTGGTTCGGCTCGCCGGTGGGCTTGGATTGCTTGCGCGTTAGTAGTTGTGCAGGCGCTTCTGGGCGCCGCTCGCGTGCTGCTGGGTCATGCGGCTTTTGTTGCTACGATTCATGCCACTGTCGCGCAGATATTCTTCATCACGCTCGTCAGCCTCACGATGCTGACCAGCGACTGGTGGCAGCGCGATCTTCCGCCGCTCGACGACACGGGCAGCCCGAAGCTTCGGTCGCTGAGCGTAAGGCTCACGGCGGTGATTCTGGTGCAACTCGTCCTCGGCGCTGGATTCCGGCATGGCGCGTTCGGCATTCTTCCGCATCTAATTGGGTTTCTGGTTGTCACCTTCATGGTGATCTGGACGGCGCGAATCGCAAACAAACGCTTTGGCCAGATCGGCGACATTCGCCGCTGGGTGGTGATGCTGCACGCTACCTTCGGCACGCAAGTGATTCTTGGTTTTTTGGCGTATTGGGCGGTGGGCCAGGCGCGGCTTGCGATGCAGCCGGTGCTGCTGTACACGATAATTGAAGTGGCGCATGTGGTGATGGGAGCGCTTGTGCTTGCTTCGAGCGTGCTGCTGGCGCTCACGTGTAATAGATTGATTCGCCCTGCCGATGCGGTTGCGGTAGAATCCGGCGCTGCGCGCTCGCAGGCGCAAGGTTCGAGAGCGTAGCCTTTTAAAACAATGAGCACCACGCGCACCGCCGCTTACAGCTTGCACGACAAACCGTGGGCCTACGTTGTGCTCACGAAGCCTGATGTTACCTTCCTCGTCGTCATCACCACTGTCGCCGGTTTTTATCTCGCGTCGCCCGGTCATCTCGATTGGGCGTTGCTGATGCACACGCTCTTCGGCACTACGCTCGTCGGCGCTGGTACGGCGGCGCTGAATCAATACTTCGAGCGTGATATGGACGCGCTGATGCGCCGAACGGCAGCAAGGCCGCTTCCCACGGGCACCCTGCAGCCGCGCGAGGTGCTGATCTTCGGAATCGCGACAATTCTTGTAGGTGGCGTGTGGCTCGCGCTCGCTGTGAACTGGCTGGCGTCGCTGCTCGCCATTGCTACCACGGTGCTGTATCTCGGTCTCTATACGCCGCTGAAAACTCGTACTACATGGGCGACCGCAGTTGGCGCTTTTCCCGGCGCGTTGCCTCCGCTGATTGGCTGGGCGGCAGCGCGAGGCTCGCTTTCGGCGGGAGCGTGGGTGCTGTTCGGGATTCTGTTCCTCTGGCAATTTCCGCACTTCATGGCGATTGCCTGGATGTATCGCGAAGATTACGCGCGGGCGGGAATTAAAATGCTGCCCGTGGTCGATCCGTCGGGCGACGCGACATTCGCGCAGATCATCGGAACATCAGCGATGCTAGTGCCAATGAGCCTGCTTCCTGCGGTGATGGGTATGGCGGGCATCCATTATTTCTTTGGCGCGCTGGTGCTGGGGATGATTCTGTTGCAAGTGGCGCTGTGGGCGAACAGGCATCGCGCCAACGTGCGCGCGAAGTGGCTGATGCACGCCACTGTGGCGCATATTCCGATTCTTTTGGCCTGGATGATATTTGACAAGGTCAGTCGATGACCGCTGCGGTAACCGGGAGGGAACTGGGAATGGCGCCTAAGAGCACCGCGATGGAGATTAGTGCGATTTGCGGTGTCTTCATTTTACTGGCTCTCTGGGGGATCGTCTGGGACATCACGAGCGGGCTGCTGACGAGCGGGATTGACGGAATTATGCTGCTGTTTGTTTGCGCGATGATGGCGGGGATTTTCTTTTTGATTATGCTGATGGAGCTGACGAAATCGGGAATTCTGCCGACGCCTGCGTTCTTGCGTCCTGCGCCTAAGCCGGCTGCTGCTGCAAAGGCTCCGGCGGCAGCAGCTCCTGCGGCGAAAGCCCCTGCGGCCGGTGGGCCCGCTGGGACGCCGAAACCAAGTGTTCCGGCCGCCGGTACGCCAGCCGCTGTTGCGCCGAAGCCCGCGAGCCCAACTGCTGGCGCGCCGGCCGCTCCTCCCACTGCGCCACGGCCTGCTGCTCCGGCTCCCGCTGCTGCGCCCGCGTCTCCGCCTGCGAAGCCAACGGCAGCCGCTCCGGCGGAACCGTCCACGCCCACGGTCCCCGAGAAGTAGCGCGTCGGCCGCCGCGTTCATTTCATGGTTCTGATTCCGCTCAGAGAGTTTCCTGCCATCAACGCCGGTTTGAACGGGGCGTCAGCAATTTTCTTGTTGCTAGGTTACATATTCATTCGCAGCCGCAGGATCTTGCAGCATAAGATCTGCATGTTGAGCGCGTTCACGTGCTCGATTGTGTTTCTTTGCTGCTATCTTTACTTCCATTTTCACGCCGGGCTTATCCGCTTCGGGGGCGAGGGATGGATTCGGCCCGTGTATTTCGCGCTGCTTATTTCGCACACCATTCTGGCAGTGACGATCGTGCCGCTTGCGGTGATTACGCTGAGTTATGCACTACGCGAGAAATTTGGTAGCCACATGAAAATCGCGCGCTGGACGTTTCCGTTGTGGCTCTACGTGTCCGTCACTGGTGTGATTATCTACTGGCTGTTGTACATCGCTTACACGCCCATCGGCGCGCCGGCTTGATCTCGACTTGTTTTTCTTTTCCGCTTCGCGCCGCTCATCTGTCGCCGGTCACTTGTCACTCGCCAGCGCTCCAAGTAATCTACTGAACGCATGACGACCGAATCGAAACCGCGTGCTTCGTTTGGCGGACGCTGGACGTATGGCATCCTGATCGTGGCGTTCCTGTTTGTGCTGATGCCGTTCTTGTTCTGGAATGCCACATGGTTTGGCCGCCCGATGAATGACGCGCAAATCGGGAAGGCGCTTGCCGACCGGACTCACCCTCGCGAAATCCAGCACGCGCTGGCTCAGCTCGAAACGCGCATCGAAGGGCGCGATCCGCGCGTGAAGCGGTGGTATCCGCAAATCGTCGCGCTGGCCACCGATCCGGTGGATGAAATACGCGTTACCGATGCTTGGGTAATGGGGCAGGACAATACTTCCGAAGAATTCCATCGCGCGCTTCGGCAGATGCTGAGCGACCCGAACGTGATGGTGCAGCGCAATGCTGCGCTCTCGCTCGTGCGTTTTAATGACGATGCCGGCCACCCGCAGATTCTCGCCATGCTCAAGCCTTACGAGATGATGTCACCGCTGACGGGCACGCTCGATACGCGACTGAAACCCGGCGACATCGTAAATCCCGGCACGATGATTGCGCACATTGAAGCGAGCGGTAAGAAGAATGAAGTTCGCGCCACGGTACCGGGCACCTTGATTCGGTGGCTGGCGGATGATCACGCGAGTATCACCGCAGGTCAGCCTCTCGTCGCGCTTGCTCCTAGCGAAGGCATGGTGTGGGAAGCGCTGCGTGCGCTCTACATCGTAGGACGTTCTGAAGATTTACCGGATGTGGAACAGGTGGCTCGTGCGGCCTACGGGTCGTCGCCTCAAATCGGCCAGCAGGCACAATCGACAGCCCGCGCCATCCGCGACAGGTCGTCTTCCTGAAAATACGTCCTAAAAATGCTTCCTGAGGATGCTTCCGGAAAATGAGGGCCCGCTGGCGGCGTCAATTAATACGCGATCGCTTATGCGTCATCACTTATATGTCATCACCGCGTGGCCGTCTTCAATTTTGATGTCGCCCACGTCCGGCGGCAGCCGCAGCTTCTCGCGATTCTCGGGCGACGCCATCAGCTTCTCCACCGCCGAATTAAGCACGGATTGCGGCAGAGGCATCGATCCGAGCATCCCGCTGATGGGCTCGAACTTTACATAGCCGCCTTCGGTGGTCAAATGCCCGTCGAGCTCGAGCGTCATGTCTTTGCCGTGGAAGTCGAATAGCACATACGCCTTCACCACGTCGCCTACCATATCCACCTTCACGTCTTTCACGGACGATTGCACGTCTTCGAGCGTAGGCTCCGGGTCTGACGCGGCAGCGCTGCCTGAAGGCGCGCTTGCTGGTCGTGACGCGCCTCCCGTAGTAGCATCAATCCCCACCGGCGTTCGCCCGCCTTCCACCTGCAGATTTTGCGCGAGGTAAGAATTCAGTTCGGTGCGGTCGAGTGCGACCTTGGCGGGTAAGCCGGCAGCTTTCGCTTGATCCGCGGCTTCGAGTTTCTGCTCCGCCCGCGCAGCGGCGGCCGGATCGTTGGGAACATCAGGCGCAGGCGATTTCCGCAGCACGAGCAGAATCACCACGATGAGCCCCGCGAGGCTCACCCAACTCAGAATCTGGTACGCCTTCTTGAATTGTTCGGGCAGTGCCATGGATTCACCACTTCCAGCGTAGCAGAGGAAAGCACAAGCGCCAGGATCGCGCCTGTCTCGCGTGTACAACTCGCACCTGAACGAACGGACAGGCATCGAAAACGCTGATCAACATAGAGGATTCTTGATAGAGGGTTCTTGCTGGGCTAAGCGTAGAGAAGAATCAAAGCGCACAACAAAAGCAGATCAATAAGGCATCGCCCCATACTTTGCTTCGAACTCTGCCAACGGCACCATGTCAATCGCGTCCCACGGGCAGCCTTCGAGGAACGCGCCATCCGGGCCCTTGCTCGTGCAGAGTTTGCAGCCGATGCACAGCAGCGGGTCCACCATGATGCGGCCAAACGGTGCATGCTCGGAATCCGGCACCCAGAACATACACGCAGCCACGGGGCAATAATCAACGCACGCCGGCGAGCCCGAACACCCTGTGCACATCTCGTTGATCACCGCGACAATGTGTGGCTTGCGCTTGCGCTGCTTCGTATCGCCTTCGGAGATGGGGTAAAACTTCTCGATATCTCCGTCGACGAACCGCGCTACGTCCAGTGTGGCTTCTTCAGGCACCAAATCCCTCCGAGCGTTTCGCTGCTAACCCCTTCATTCTTCACAGGCGGAGCAGGGAAGTCAATGCCCCTAAGTAGCACAGGCATTCCTGCCTGTACCAACGCAACAATGCAGCGCGATGACTAATACTTGGCTCCCGCAAGCTTTCGGTTCTGCGTACCCGGCTCCTAAATTCAAGAAGGTCACCCAACGCAGCCAAGGTTTCCCCAATTCGCAAAGCTGAGCCCGTAGCATCTTGCGGCGCAGGCTGAAGCCTACGCTACTTACTTCCATTGCTCCTTCGGCAAGATCACGTACGAGACGCCTGAGAATTACTTCAACGCGCGAATTACGGCGGTTGTGAATTCTGCAGTCGTAGCAGTTCCGCGCACGTCGCGCGTGAGCGATTTGCCTTCGCGGTACACCAGGTGCAGCGCCTTTTCCACGCGCCGCGCCGCATCTAATTCGCCAATATGGTCGAGCATCATGATGCCGCTCATCAGCAACGCCGTGGGATTCGCGACGCCTTTGCCCGCAATATCCGGTGCAGTTCCGTGCACGGCTTCGAAGATAGCGACGCTTTCGCCGATGTTTCCGCTGGGCACGACGCCCAGCCCTCCAACCAGCCCTGCCGCCAAGTCGCTCATAATGTCGCCGTAGAGATTCGTCAGCAGCAGCATGTCGAACTGCTGCGGGTCGAGGACAATCTGCATGCAAGCGTTGTCGATGATCAGCTCTTTGTATTCGATGTCCGGATACTGCGCGGCCACTGCGCGCGTCGAGGTGAGGAAAAGCCCGTCCGACAGCTTCATGATGTTGGCTTTGTGAATCGCATGGATCTTCTTGCGTCCGTGTTTGCGCGCATATTCAAACGCGTACTTCGCGATGCGAGTGGAGGCGCGCTCGGTGATAATTTTCAGGCTCTCCACCACCCCGGGCACCACGGTGTGCTCAAGCCCCGCATACAAATCCTCGGTATTTTCGCGGATGATGACGAGGTCCACGCCCTGGAAGCGCGACTGCACGCCTTCCAGATTCTTCACTGGCCGCAAATTCGCATACAAATCGAGCGCCTGCCGCAATCCCACATTGATACTCGGAGCGCCGCCCGCCACAGCCGTCATCATCGGCCCTTTCAAGGCCACGCGATTCTTGCGAATCGAATCGAGCACGCCCGATTGCAGGAACGTCATGCCCCGCCGCTCGATCTCCGCGCGCGCAGGGATTTCGTCCCAGGTAATTGCAACGCCCGCCGCCGCGAGTATTTCCTTCACCGCTTTCGATACTTCCGGCCCGATCCCGTCACCGGGAATGAGTGTGATGGTGTGCTTCATGTAAGCGAAGCATTTTAAGGAATTTGCGCGGCTCTGTATACCGCCTCATCGCCTTTCCGTTCCATTCCGGATGAATCGGCCGTTTTCACCTTGGACTGAATCGAGAATCTTTCTCTGGCATCTAAGCCACTGAGAGGCCGAGCCTTACTGTGTTTATCGATTGCGCTTTGCCTTCACCTGGGGCCTCAATCGTCTGGGAATCTGGTATAATGGTGGTGTAAGACGCGCACAAGCACAAGCACGAGCGCGAATTTCGGAGGGTGACAGAATGGTTCAACTAACGCCGGTGGCAGTCACGAAGGTCAAAGAGATTATCCAGTCGCAGAACCCGAGTCCGGCAGGGTTGCGCGTAGCCGTCGTAGGTGGCGGATGCTCCGGCTTCAGCTACCACATGGCTTTCGAGAATCAGATCAACGAGAATAGCGACAACGTGTACGAGTTCGAAGGCCTGAAGGTGCTCGTCGATCAGATGAGCGAAATGTATCTCGACGGCATCTCGATCGACTACATCGAAACAATCGAAGGCTCAGGCTTCAAGTTCAACAACCCCAACGTGAAGAGCACCTGCGGCTGCGGCAGCTCGTTCAGCGTTTAAGCCTGCCTCGTCATCACTGAAAGCTTTCAAACTCCCGGGGAACTGTTCCTCGGGAGTTTTGTTTTTAAGTAGCACAGGCATTCCTGCCTGTGCCCGCGTAACCCACGCCAGAAATCACAAATGCTTGGCGGAATCGCCCGAGCGTTCTTTTCGGTCTCGGCGTATGCAAACCGAAACCACCCAACGCAGCCAAAGTTTTCTCGCACCGCGACTACCGAAAGGTAGCGACTTGCGGCACAGGCAGGAATGCCTGTGCTACTAAAACCCACGCCCCAGATCAAGGGTGCTTGCCTGAATCGCCCGAGCGTTCTTTTCGGTTCTGTCGTTCCTTCAGTAGGCACGCTGTTGTCCCAAAGGCCGGGTTTGTGCACAGGGGGACAGCCCAAAATGGAACTGCTCCTTGCACGAACCGCCAGCCTGGTTCACCCCCGCTTCGCCTCCCGCTCCGCCCTCAGGCTCTCCATCACGGTCTGAATCAATTCTTTCGCCTTACTGATCTCCTGCGTAACGATGCGAATGTCCATCACCGGCTGCTCGGGATTCCAGTTGCTGTGGCAATAGACGCCATGCTGCCCGACGAGCACCAGCGCGTTCGTCAGCAGGTCCAGCGTCACGGCCAGCCTGCCGCGATTCGGGCCCATCATCGTCTCGTAGTGCTCCAACTCGTCACGGTGCTCATCGAAAGCCGTCATCGCCCTTTCTCCTCTGCGTGCTGCTTCGCGTCTTCGTCCATCCTGCTTTGCTTCGAAGGTAGCTTGGCGCTCGCGAATGCGCAACTCGTCATCGCCAGCGCCGGATGGCAATCGACCAAAAAACGCGCGCAATAGCCTTAGTCCTAGGACTATGTGTTGCACGCTCTGGAACACTACGGTCCCGCTTCACTTTACTCAGTTGTACTACTCACAGCATAATTTCGTCGGTCGCTATCTTGTCGCAGTGCCAGAAGGCGGTGGACGGCCACGTTGCTTGGGTGCGAGCGATGCCGCTCGCGATGTCAGCAGGCGCTTACGGCGGGCGATTCACGAAACAGCTTCACGAAACAATTGGGGTGATTGAGATATGAGACGTTCTGATCTGGTTCGCAATCCTGGGAAAGGCAAGTCTGTGCGGACATCGCAAATTGTCTTTGGCGAGCGCCAGCATCTTCTTCGCGTCCTCGATTCGGTGGAACGCAGCGCGCTGCCCGCGCCGCGCCTCGAACAGGAGCGCCGCGTGATCGAAGGATTGATTCATGCGCGCACGCAAGAGCTCAATCACATCAATCCGGGATGGGATGAAAAAGTGGGCACAGTGCTGAGCGCAGAAGTGAAACCAGAGCTGCTCGACCAGCTCTCGCGCCAAGCGCCCAAGGAAGATTTTTATCTGCTCCGGTTGATCAGCGAGCATCCCAAAGTGACGGCGAAGACTCTGGGCCGCCTCTCGCATCATCCCTATTCGGCAATCCGCGAAAATATCGCGCGCCATCCGAATAGCGACGCGTCCACACTCTCGCGACTCAGCCGCGATCGCACGCAACCGCTCTGGTATCTCGTCGCCTTCAATCCCAACGCCCCAGGTCCGCTGCGCAAAAAGCTGCAAGAGCGCATGCGCCGCCTAGGCGAAAAATCCGCCACCCAGTAGCGCAGTTCAGTAGCGTAGGCTTCAGCCTGCGCCAACGAAACAGCACGCCTCGCCTCCTTGATGCTTGGCTTTCACACGGCTGCGTTCTTTCGAGTTCTCGGTTCGCGCAAACCGAAATCCACCCAACGCGCTCAAAGCTTTCTTGCCTTGGGGCCGCCTCACACGTAGCAACTCGCGGCGCAGGCTGAAGCCTACGCTACTGCGGACAAAGACAAATTGGCTCTTTACTGCTACAATTATGCTCGTATATTGGCCTACAGGATCGTGCCAATGCTGCCACTCCATTTACAGCCCGAAAGCCACATTCCGCTCTACGTCCAATTGCGCGATCAACTGCGCGCGCTAGTCCATTGCGGCGAACTGCGTGATGGCGATCGCATCCCCGCGAGCCGCGAACTGGCCACACAGTTAGGGGTTCATCGGACGACCGTCGCCAACGCCTATGCCGAACTCGAATCCGAAGGCCTGATTCAAGGCCACGTCGGCCGCGGCACCTATATTTGCGGCTCTGCGGTTCGTCATTTCACCCCAGCACCGCGCACCAATGGCAACGGCGGCGGCATGCGCTGGGAATCGCTCTTCGCCGACGAGCGCGGGGAAGAAGGCCTGAGCCGCCTGATGCCGGAAGTTCCGCCCGACTCGATTGCGTTTGTCACAGCGCGGCCCTCGGAAGAATTTTTCCCGGTAGAAGAATTCCGCCGTTGCTGCAATTCCGTGCTGAAGAACGAAGGCCGCCGCATCCTCCAGCTCGGTTCGACCGACGGCTACGAGCCGCTCAAAAAAGAACTCATCGCCATGTTCAGCGCCGAAGGAATGGCGGTCCGCAACGATCAACTGCTCATCACCGACGGCTGCCAGCAGGCCATCGATCTCCTGTGCAAGGCGTTTCTGCGCCCCGGCGATTCCGTGGCGATGGAAAACCCTGCGTATCCGGGCGCGATTGCGATTTTTGCGGGTGCACGTGTGCGCACGCTCGCGGTGGGAGTCGAAACCGATTCGCGGCGCACCGGTCACGTGGGTCTCGATCTCGATTCGCTCGAGTCCGTGCTGCTGCAGAATCGCGTGAAATTTATTTTCGTCACCGGTGATTTCCACAATCCCACGGGCACCACAATGCCCATCGCGGCGCGTCGCCGCTTGCTCGAACTGGCCGCGCATTATCAAGTCCCAATCATCGAAGACTACATCTACGCCCGCCTGCGCGTGCGAGGCACGGCCGTTCCGTCGCTCAAATCCCTCGACCGCTCCGGCAATGTGATTCAGATCGACAGTTTTTCGAAGATTGCCTTCCCGGGCTTGCGCGTGGGCTGGTGCATCGCCGCTGAGAGTGCCATTGAGCGCTTGCGTCTCGTGAAACAATCTACCGACCTGCACACCGATCAGCTCGCCCAAGCAACGCTCGCTGAATTTGTGCGCCGCGGCTATCTTGCGCGCCATCTTGCTAAGATCAAGAAAGTTTATCTCAAGCGTATCGAAGCGCTCGAAGCCGCGCTCGAAAAGCACATGCCCGAAGAAACCACCTGGACGAAGCCCGAAGGCGGAATGTCCATCTGGGTCACGCTTCCTCCCGGCTTCGACGCCGGCGAGTTGCTGATTCACGTTCGCGAGCGTGGTGTGCTGTTCGTCCCGGGTCGCTATTTTTATCAGCAGAGCCCGCAGATGAACACGCTGCGCCTCGGCTTCGCGGGCCTCGACGAAAAGAAAATCTTCCGCGGCGTCCAAACGCTGAGCGAGCTGCTGAAAATCGAGTTGCGCAAACGCCAGCGAGGCGCCCGCAGCGAATCAGTCTCGCGCGTGGCCTTAGTCTAAGGTGGCCATGGTTTAAGCGCGTGGCGGTGGTTTAGGTTTGGCACGGGGCTTTTGTACCCGGATTTCGTACTCGGTTTTCGTACCGCCGGCGTCTCGCCGGCTCATTTGCTTCTGATTTGTGTTTTTGCTCTTGTCTTAATGCTGTCATCCCGAGCGCAGCGAGGGATCTGCAGTTTCTCTTGTCGCAAAACGCACGAGGCGAAACGGAAACACCAAACATGCTGCTCACACCCAACCCGACCAATTCCTGCTTCGGCTGCGGCGCCGCAAACCCACGGGGCATGATGCTGACATTCGAGCAGGACGACGCCACCCGCAGCATCCGTGGCGCATTCAGGCTCGGCGCCGAATATCAGGGCGGCGGCGGATTCATCCACGGCGGCATCATCGCCCTCGTTCTCGACGAAGCCATGGGCAAGGTCAATCGCTTCCGAGGCGTTCGCGCCGTCACCGCCGAACTCACGATCGAATACATCCGCCCAATTCCAGTGGACGAGGATCTCGTCATCGAAGCGCACGAAGTCGAAAAGGACGGGCGCAACTTGCATTACGTCGGCGAGATCGCGAACCGCGCCGGAAAAGTATTGGCGCGCGGCAAAGGCCGCTTCGTCGAAATCGACCCGGAAAAATTCAAGCTCGAGCGCGCCGAAGCATCCGTACCGAAGTAGAACGCGACAGTAGGGGCACGGCATGGCCGTGCCCGGCAAAAGAACTTGGCAACAAAGCCTTTGTTTTAGGCTGTTTTGTAGCGCCGGTCTTCAGACCGGCAGGTTTTAAAGGGTCCGCAGACGAATTTCAAACAATGCAATCGTAACAAAAGGGAGAAGAACGATGGATTTGATGAGTAACAACCTCTGGCGCGTGAAAGTCGGCCTCGCCGAAATGCTGAAAGGCGGCGTGATTATGGACGTCACCACCGCCGCGCAAGCCAAAATCGCAGAGGACGCCGGCGCCTGCGCCGTAATGGCGCTCGAGCGCGTCCCCGCGGACATTCGCAAAGAAGGCGGCGTGGCCCGTATGGCCGCACCGCGAATCATCCGTGAAATCATGGAAGTGGTCTCGATTCCAGTGATGGCCAAAGTGCGCATCGGCCATTTCGCCGAAGCGCAGGTACTCGAAGCGCTCGAAGTGGATTACATCGACGAGAGCGAAGTCCTCACGCCCGCCGACGAAGAGCACCACGTCTGGAAGCATGGCTACAAGGTGCCCTTCGTCTGCGGCGCGCGCAACCTCGGTGAAGCGCTTCGGCGTATCGCCGAAGGCGCAGCGATGATTCGCACCAAGGGCGAAGCCGGCTCAGGCAATATCGTCGAAGCCGTGCGCCACATCCGCGCCATCGTCGGCCAGATGAAAAAGCTCACCACGCTCGGCGAAGAAGAGCTGGTGCACGAATCAAAGGAACTCGGCGCGCCCTTCGAGCTAGTCTCCTGGGTCGCAAAACATGGCAAGCTGCCAGTCCCGAATTTTTCAGCCGGTGGCATCGCCACGCCCGCCGACGCAGCGCTCGTCATGCAACTCGGCGCTGAAGCAGTGTTCGTCGGCTCCGGCATCTTCAAGTCGAACGATCCGGCCCAGCGCGCACGAGCCATCGTGAAAGCAACGACGCACTACAAGGATCCCAAAGCCGTTCTCGAAGCCTCCGAAGAACTCGGCGAAGCAATGAAAGGCCTCGACATTCGCCAAATGGAAGAAAAGGATCTGCTGCAAACCCGCGGCTGGTAATCGCCGTTTGAACGTAGGGGCGGGTCTCAGACCCGCCCGCTTTAGCGATAGCACAGACGCGTATCGTATGATGCAGTTACGTTGTCATCCCGAGCGCAGCGAGGGATCTGCAGTTAGCTTTATTTCAAATGCGTGACTCAAGAAAAATCGGGATCCTCGCCATTCAAGGCGACTACGACGCCCACGCGAAAGTCCTCGACCGCCTCGGCGCTGAACACACCTTCATCCGTCGCCCGCAAGATCTCGCTGGCATCGAGGGCATAATCCTCCCCGGCGGCGAAAGCACCACGCACCTGAAAGTGATGCAGGAGGAAGGCCTCTTCGACGCACTCAAGAAATTCGCGAAAAATGGGGGCGCATTCTTCGGCACCTGCGCCGGCGCTATCCTCCTCGCCAAAGCAGTCCACGGCCCGCCGCAGGATTCGCTCGGCCTCCTCGATATCTCCGTATTGCGCAATGGCTACGGCCGCCAGCTAGCCAGTGACGTTCACGCCGCCGCAACGAAGCTCAGCAAAAATCCACTCGAGATGGTTTTCATCCGAGCCCCAATCATCGAATCGGTGGGCAACAATGTCGAAGTCCTCGCCGAAGACGCCGGCCACCCAGTCCTCGTCCGCGAAGGCAAGGTGTTGGCGTCCACTTTCCACCCCGAACTGACCAACGACTCAACTGTCCACGAATATTTCCTGAAGCTTGTCGGCAATGGCCGCAACGGCTCCTGAGCGATGGACGATTCCGCCACGCGCCACTGGAAAGTGCTTTTCGTTTGTGTAGGGAATTGCGTTCGCAGCCAGATGGCGGAAGCGATTGCGCGCCGCGACGCGTCGGACGTCATCGTCCCCGAAAGCGCCGGCCTTCATCCGCTCGGCTTCATCGACAAGACGGCAATTGCCGTCCTGGCCGAGCGCGGCATCTCGGTCGCCGGCCAACATTCAAAAGGCCTGCGCGATCACACGCTTTCCAAGCCCGACCTCGTGATCAACATGTCCGGCGCCCCCAGCGCTTCGTTCTTTCACGGTCACCGCTTCGAGGACTGGCCAGTGGAAGATCCTTTCGGCGAAGACGTGGAACTCCACCGCCGCATCTGCGATGATATCGAGCGGCGCGTGAAGGATTTGGCCCAACGCCTCCGCTCCGCAAATGGTGCCGCTTCCTAACGCCACCGCCACTCAGCTGCGTTGCCGGCCTTACGTCAGGGCACGGCTTCAGCCGTGCCACTGGTTGCATAAGATGAGCGCGGCTTTAGCCGCTGAGGGAAATTCAGGCATCCTTCTATCGAGGAACCTTGCGCCGCGAAAAAACCAGCGTCTCGCAGGAAGACTACCTCAAAGCCATCTGGGAACTCGTCCAGGAAGAGCAAGCGCCCATCAGCGCCCGCCTCGCCGAGGACCTAGGCGTCACTCCGCCGGCCGTCACCGCCGCACTCAAACGCATGACCCGCGGCGGCTACCTCCGCGTGCGCCGCAGCGGCCAGATCGAGCTCTCGCCGAAAGGCCAGGAAATCGCCGAGCACCTCGTCCTGCGTCACCGCCTCGCAGAGAAATTGCTCACCGACGTAATCGGCCTCGAATGGACCCGCGCTCACGAAGAAGCCGAACGCCTCGAGCACGGAATCTCGCCCGAAGTTGTCAACCTGCTACTCGAGCGCTTCGGCCGCGACAGCCGCTGCCCTCACGGCGTCCCGCTTTTCGGTGGCATGCAGAAACTCCGTCGCAAACACGGCGCCCTCCGCCTTTCGGAAGCAGAACTCGGGCATTCCTACGAGGTAATGCGCGTCTACGAAAAGGATCCGCACTTTCTCGAATTTCTGGTGAATTTCAGCCTCAGGCCCGGCGCACGCCTCCGCGTCCATCAACGCGAATACGATGAAACGATGACGCTCTCCGTCACCGGTCACCGCCCCTCACGCATCCACCTAGGCAAACCAGCCACCGAGCGCATCTGGGTCCGCCGCCTGTCGTAGTTTCAGTAGCGTAGGCTTCAGCCTGCGCCAACGTACAAACGCAGCTGGGATTCCAATGCTCGTCTAGCACGCGATTCCGTTCTTATCCTCCAAGAAAAGTTGCGACACGCTCCGCATCGGACAGCGTAGAATAATCACAGAGAAAGAATCGCAAACGCGATTCTCTCCGCCCGCCCGGCAAACATTAAAGGGACCACCAGAATCTGATCTACGAACACGAGACCTATGCCAATTCGAACTCAATGCCACGAGCCACACCTCATCCGCAAGCTGGCCACCTCGGCACGCCTCATCGTCGCATCCCTGATTCTCTGCCTGAGTCTCGCCACAGCCGCTCTGGTAGGCGCCGACGATCAGCCCGTTCAGCCCGGCATCAGCAGCGACGCCATCATCCACCACCTCAGCGCCGTCATTTCCTGGTACCGCGACTCCACCACCAAAGTGCAGCCCCCCGGCTTCGCCAGTGACGCAATCTACCAGGGCGACGCCCGCACTCTTGCCGAGCAAGCTGTCCGCCTCGCCTTTGATTCCGCCCGCGCCACCGTACCGCTCGTAAACGCGCAGGGCCAGCAGCCCAGCGCCGATAACGACGGCCAACCGCCACAAGGCGCCACGCAAAGCCAGAATCTCGCGCAGTTCAAAGCCAAGACCAGCGCACATCTCGCCGATCTCCAAGGTCAACTCGACTCCGTGAACAAGCAGGTAGCCACTGCACCGCCTCGCTCCAGAGCCGCTCTCCAAAATCAGCGCGACAATTTGCAGGGTCAGATCGAGCTAAACTCCGCCATCCTCGATTCCGTCGGCAAGCTCCTAACCTTCATTGAGAATGGCAACGACACTCCAGCCGAAGGCCTGCAGGGAAGCATCGACGCGCTGGCTCGCTCGGTCCCCGAAGTTTTCAGCCTCGCCCCTACCAACCAAAAGACCGAAAACAAACCAGCCGCCCAGGTCACTCCCGCCGCAACCCAAACGCAGGCAGCCGCTCCACGATCCAACGGTCTCATCGGAGAAGCAGGCGCGCTCTATACCGAAATGACCAGCCTTCGCGAAATCGATCAGCTCGCCAACGAAACGCAAAACCTGCGGGATATCGCCGACGCGCTACGCCAGCCGCTTCGCAACGCGATGAAGGCCACGATTCAGCAGAGCAAGGATCTCGAGAATCAGACCCAAGCAGCCGGCTCAAACTCTGCGCAAGCCGGCAATTTGAAGCCGCAATACGACGCTCTCTCAACTAGATTTAAATCGCTCTCCGCCGCACTCATCCCCCTGAGCCAGGAACTGGTCGTGCTCGATCAGAGCAAGGCGAATCTTCTCGAGTGGCGCCGGTCGATCACGCGCCAATCGGGTTACGCTCTGCGCGCGTTGCTATTGCACGTGGGAACGATCGTTGTCGCGCTGGGACTCGTTCTGTTGCTTTCGGAAGTGTGGCGCAGAGCGACCTTCCGCTACATCCCCGATGTGCGCCGTCGCCGCCAATTCCTCACCGTGCGGCGCTTCGTGGTCGGCTTCCTCATGGGCATCGTTCTCATTCTCGGATTTGTGAGTGAATTCAGTTCGCTCGCCACATTCGCCGGATTCGTCACGGCCGGCATTGCCGTGGGCCTGCAAGCTGTCTTGCTTTCCATCGCCGCCTATTTCTTTCTCATCGGACGCTATGGCATCCGCGTGGGCGAACGCGTCAGCGTGGCCGGCGTCACGGGCGATGTGGTGGATATCGGTCTTGTGCGTCTCTACATCATGGAACTCGCCGCAAGCGGTGGAGATCTCTACCCCACCGGGCGCATCGCTGTGTTTTCGAATTCCGTCTTTTTCCAGGCGGGTATGCCGTTCTACAAACAGATCCCCGGCACGGACTACACCTGGCACGAGGTTGCCGTTCCGATCGTCGCGGGCAGCAACTACAAATCCGTGGAAGAAAAAATTCTGCAAGCCGTGAATTCCGTGTACGACGGATATCGCAAGGACATCGAACGCCAGCACACAGACGTCGAGCGCCGCATCGACATCTATATGCAAGCCCCCAATCCCGAGCCGCAGCTCCGATTCACGGACAAAGGCCTCGAATTCCGCGTGCGCTACCCGGTGGAATTGCGGAAAGCATCGTCGATCGATGACGAAGTAACCCAAAAAGTGCTCGAGGTTGTGAATGGCGAGCAGGATTTGAAAGCCGCCGTCTCGGGCCCGCCCACGATCCGCACCCCGGTCGGCTCTTAACGCGCGCGACTAGCTTCCCGGCAGTCCCACAATGTTAAGCGCGTTCACTCGCGAATCGTCCACGCTGAGCCCCCAATGCAGGTGCGGCCCCGTCACGCGTCCAGTGGCTCCCACTCGCCCAATCACAGCCCCAGCAGCAACCGTTTCGCCTACCTGAACGCCGAGCACTTTCATATGCGCGTACAGCGTGTACACGCCCAATCCGTGATCAATCACCACAGTATTCCCGGCAAAATATAAATTCTCAGCCAGCACCACCCGCCCGCGTTGCGAAGCGTGAATCGGCGTCCCTTCCACCGCAGGTATATCCACGCCGCTATGCGCAGAGCCTGGCGTGCCGTTCAGCACACGCCGCCGCCCAAAATTCTTCGCCGTATGGATGCCAGGCAGCGGCAGGCGAAACGCCCCGGTCCATAATTTCTCAGGAGTCGCGGTGCCGAAGATTGCGCGCAAGCGTTCGCCCTCTTCTTCGGCCCGCTTCGCGTCTTCCGGATTCGGCTGCACAAACTTCGGTGCTACCGTCAGCTTCTCCTCCGGGAATTTACCAGCCATCACAGGAACGGCAACCGCGCAGCTCACCGAATCGCCCGATTCCGTCTGCACGCTGAGTTTCAACTCATATTTTCCCGGAGGATGTGCGAGATCGACGCCCAGGAACCCGTGGAACAGGCCCTTGTATCTTGCGTCGCGCCAGAAGGGAACTGAACGCGCGGCTTCGCGTCCAGTCCATTCTCCCGTCACCTTGGCGAGCGCCGTCTCCCCGTGCACTTCGAGCCTCAGCAAGCCGCCCTGCACTGCTCGCGCCGGGAAAAAGCGCACCGTGATTCTGCCGCCGCAATCCTGAGTGTTACCGGCCGCCGTCTTTGCTTGCGATTTTGTCTTTGCAGACGTCTGAGCCAGCGCGCGCGTGGGCACACAGAGAAATAGAAACGCCGCCGTCGCAGCGCCAACAATATTTCGCCAGCCCGCAGCTGAAGCCCTCAGTTATTTGCTCCCAGTATAGGTCACGCGCCACACGCTGTCCGATCCATCGTCCGTAAAAATCAAAGCGCCGTCTGACGCCACTGTAACTCCCACCGGCCGCCCCCAAACCTCTCCGTTCGGCGTGACGAATCCCGTAACGAAGTCCACGTATTCGCCGGTGGCTTTCCCATTGTGCACCGGGACGCAAATAATTTTGTACCCCGTCCTCTTCGCGCGGTTCCAGGATCCATGCTCGGCGGCGAACGCATACCCGGAATATTCTGACGGAAACATTTTTCCGTCATAGAAGGTCATCTCGAGTGAAGCTGAATGCGATTGCAGCAGAACGTCCGGCACGATTACTTTGTCCTTTAGCTCCGGATGCTTCCCGTCGTGGCGAGGATCCTGATTCGCCCCGATGTAATACCAGGGCCAGCCGTAAAATCCGCCGTCCTTCACGCTCGTGATGTAATCGGGAACCAGATCATCCCCGAGTGCGTCTCGCTCGTTCACCGAAGCCCAAAGCACCCCTGTGGCAGGATTGATCGCGATTCCCACCGGATTCCGTATTCCCGCCGCATAAATCCGCTCGCCCGATCCATCCGGATTGAATTCCAGAATATCTGCTCGATGATCTTCTGCCGCATCATCGTCCACATTCGATTTCGAGCCTACGGACACGAACATCTTCTGCCCATCCGATGAAAACGCAAGGTCCCGCGTCCAATGCCCGCCCCCGTGCAGCAGCCCTCCGCCCGGAATCGACGTCACCACCGTTTGCGCTTTGCCGCGCGCTTTCAAATCGCCATTTTGATAGGGAAGCTTCACCACGCTCCCGGTATTTGCCACATACACAAACTGCGGATTCGCACCGGGCGGATAAAAAGCAATTCCGAAAGGTCTGGTAAGGCCGGTCGCGAATGTCTCTACGCTCTGCGCTCGCCCATCCGCTGCGATTCCACGCAGCACTCGAATCCGTCCCTTGCGACTCTCCGCGACGAACAGATCGCCATTGGGCGCCGTACGAATCAGCCGCGGCTCGCTCAATCCAGTCGCGATCTGATCAACCTTGAACCCCGGCAGCACCTGCGGCCACGCATTGTTCGGCCGCGACACCACATGCGCATCGTTGTCCGCCGATTTCGTCGCATACGGCTTCGGCATGTCGGCGGCCGTAATCAATCTTCGAACCCCGGGCGCATCTTCGCGCCAGTCGCCATAAGCGCCTTCGCCCTTCAAAAGTTTCCCTTCGTCTCCTGGCCCCGCGTTGACTCCGGCAGCGCGGCTCCCATTTCTCTCCGCATCTCTTCTGCGACTGTCATCCCGCTTCAACGCGGTAACGCCGAGCGCCAGAACAACCGCAATCGAAGCGACCAAAAGCCGTCCCTTGAAAAATAGCTTTGGGGTCTCCATACGAAACTTGCCTCCAAACGGGCCGAACCGCCCGCCTATCTGAGATGATTTCGGGCGCCGGTCGGTTCCATCCCAGACCGCCCGAAAACCGCTCCCGTTCCTCTCTTTCTGAAATATACTCTTTCACCGCGCGGAGGCTCCATGCATCAAAACACTGACCAGCGCACTACCACGACGCATCAACTCTTCATCAACGGGGAATGGACGGACGCAGCCGCGAAGGGTACCTACGAGAAAGCGAATCCGTTCAACGGGAAGCCGGCTTCAACGGTTGCCGCCGGAAAGCGAGAAGATGCCAAGCGTGCCATCGAAGCCGCCGCCGCTGCATTTCCCGCCTGGAGCAACACTGCGCCGGCAGTCCGCCGCAAATTATTGCTGAACGCCGCAGATGTCCTCGACGCGCATCAGGCCGAGATCGCCCGCGTCACCGCCGAAGAAACCGGCGAAACTTTCGGCTGGGGCATGTTCAATTGCATTTTCGCCGCAGGACTTCTCCGCGAAGCCGCCGCGCAAGCCTACGGCCTCATCGGCGAAATAATTCCCTCCGATCTTCCCGACACCGTAGCGATGGCCACGCGCCAGGCGGTCGGCGTGGTCGTAGGCATCGCGCCGTGGAATGCGCCCATGATTCTCGGCATGCGCGCCGTTGCGATCCCCATCGCCTACGGCAACACGGTCGTCCTCAAAGCATCGGAGGAATCCCCGGGCACTCATCTCGCCATCGCAAAAGTCTTCGAAGAAGCCGGCTTTCCCAAGGGCGTGCTCAATGTAATCACCAACGCCCCGGCCGATGCCGCCGATGTGGTCGACGAGCTCATCGCCAACCCCAAAACGCGGCGCATAAATTTCACCGGCTCAACCAAAGTAGGCCGCATCATCGCCGAGAAAGCAGGGAAGTACCTCAAGCGCGTCCTGCTCGAACTCGGCGGCAAGGCCCCGATGATCGTTCTCAGCGACGCGGATATTGACGCCGCCGTAGCCGCCGCCAATTTCGGCGCCTTCATGAACGCCGGGCAGATTTGCATGTCCACCGAGCGCATCGTCGCCGAAAAGCCCATCGCCGAAACGTTCGCCAAAAAACTCGCCGCGAAAGCGAGCTCACTCAAAGTCGGCGACCCGCTGCAACCCGACACGCAAATCGGCTCGGTAATTAATAAAGGCGCCGCCGCAAGAGTCCAGGAACTGATCGATGACGCGGTAGCCAAAGGAGCCAAAGTACTCTGCGGTGGCAAGTCCAACGGCAACTGTTATTCACCCACCGTCCTTTTTGGCGTCACACCGAAAATGCGAATCTATGGCGAGGAATCCTTCGGCCCGGTTGTCTCCGTCGTCATCGCGGACACCGATGAAGAAGCCCTGCGCATCGCCAACGACACCGAATACGGTCTCTCCAGCGCCATCTTCAGCCGCGACGTCAACAAAGCCATGCGCTTCGCCGAGCAGATGCAAACCGGCATCTGCCACATCAACGGGTCCACAGTTCACGACGAACCGCAAATGCCCTTCGGCGGCGTAAAAGACAGCGGCTACGGCCGCTTCGGCGGAAAAGCCGCCCTGGAAGAATTTACGGAGTTGCGCTGGATCACAATCCGCCGCACCCCCACCCACTACCCAATTTGAATGGGTCGCAAATGCTTCCTTTTTCGGTGGGTTGAAGGTTTTCGGTGGGAGCCCCCCGCTTCAGCGGGGGGAGCTGGACTTCAGTCCAGCGAAAAAAGCGCTCCACATGTGATGGGCTTTAGCCCGGGGAACTTGAGGCTCTCGACCAAAAAATACCGATTGTCGTCCTGAGCGCAGAGTCGAAGGATCTCAGCTCCCGATCCGTGCAACCAACAACGCGTCAAGCACACCTGAGCTCTAAAGGAGCCAAACCATGATCACCGGCACCCACGCTCTGATCCACTCCGACCATGCCGAAGAAATACGCGCATTCTTCCGCGACACACTCAAACTCCCCCACATTGACGCAGGCCATGGCTGGTTCATCTTCAGCCTCCCGCCGGCCGAAATCGGCATGCACCCGGCCGAGAAGGGAAGCCACTACGAGCTCTATCTCCTGTGTGACGACATCAATTCCACCGTCGCCGACCTCGAAAAACGCGGCGTAAAATTCAGCAGCCCGATCACCGATGCCCGCTTCGGTTTCGTCACCTCCATCACCCTCCCCGGCGGCGCCGAACTTGGCTTGTACCAGCCAAAGCATCCGCTTGCCCCGCCCTGGCCCAAAGCCAAACGCACACAAACCCGCGCCACCGCGAAGCGTCCCAAATCGAAACCACGCCGAAAGCGCCGCCGATAAATCTTCGCGCGAAACAATTCCGGCCTATTGCCATTCACTATCCGACGCGCCTATCATAGGCCTTGCACCGATCAGAATCTGGTTGGGCGAACGCACGCCCCGCCGAACCAAACGCTCTGCGCTGAATGCTCGTTCACTTCCAACCCGCAGAAAGCACTTCGAGCCGCACCCCAGGCTCACAATTTCCCAAAATAATAAGAAGATCCCAAGAGGAGGAATAGAAATGGCAACCGCTACGCACGCAGTTCAGCTCGACGATAAAGTCACTACATTCGTAGGCAAGAAGCAGAAGATGCTCATCAACGGCAAGTGGGTCGAAGCCGCTTCCGGCAAAACTTTCCCCACCTACAATCCCGCCACTGGCGAAGTTCTCTCGCACGTCGCAGAAGGCGATCGCGAAGATATCGACCGTGCCGTAAAAGCCGCCCGCGCAGCATTCGAAAAGGGGCCCTGGGCGAAAATTTCGCCCTCCGAGCGCGGTCGTATGATGTGGCGCCTGGCCGATCTGATCGAAAAGCACACCGAAGAATTCGCGCAACTCGAATCGCTCGACAACGGCAAGCCACTCAAGATCGCTCGCATCGCCGATCTTCCGCTCGCCGTCGATCATTTCCGCTACTACGCCGGGTGGGCCACCAAGATTGAAGGCAACACGATTCCCATGGGCCTCGCGCGCCAGGGCAGCTATCACGCCTACACCGTTCGCGAGCCCGTCGGCGTCGTCGGCCAGATCATTCCGTGGAATTTTCCGCTGTTGATGGCCGCCTGGAAGCTCGGCCCCGCTCTCGCGACGGGCTGCTGCGTTGTGCTTAAGCCGGCCGAACAAACTCCTCTCACCGCGCTGCGTCTAGGTGAACTGATTGCCGAAGCAGGCTTCCCGGATGGTGTCGTCAATATCGTTCCCGGCTACGGCGAAACTGCCGGAGCCGCGCTAGCAGCGCACATGGACGTCGACAAAATCGCCTTCACCGGCTCGACAGAAGTCGGCAAGCTCATCATTCACGCCGCCGCAGGCAATCTGAAGAAAGTCTCGCTCGAACTCGGCGGCAAATCGCCGAACATCGTCATGGACGACGCCGATCTCGAAACCGCCATCCCCGGCGCCTCTATGGCCATCTTCTTCAATCAGGGCCAATGCTGCTGTGCCGGCTCGCGCCTTTTCGTCGAAAAGAAAATTTTCGACAAAGTCGTCGACGGCATCTCTCAAGCCGCCTCGAAAATCCGGGTCCGTCCGGGACTCGACCCCGAGAGCGATCTCGGCCCGCTCGTTTCCGAAGAGCAGCTGAATCGCGTCTGCGGCTATCTCGAATCGGGTATCAAGGAAGGCGCCAAAGCCACCGCAGGCGGTTCGCGCGATGGCGACAAGGGCTACTTCGTCAAGCCCACCGTCCTCGTGAATACCAACGACAACATGAAGGTGGTGAAGGAAGAAATCTTCGGACCCGTCGTCACCGCCACGCCGTTCAGCGACATGAACGAAATCGTCTCGCGCGCCAACGACACAGTCTATGGCCTGGCCGCAGGCGTCTGGACCCGCGACGTGAAGAAAGCGCACGCGGTCGCAGCGAAGCTCAAGGCCGGCACAGTCTGGATCAATTGCTACAACGTCTTCGACGCCGCTCTTCCATTCGGCGGCTACAAGCAATCCGGCTGGGGCCGCGAAATGGGCCACGAAGTCCTGAAGAACTACACCGAAGTAAAATCCGTCTGCAGCGCGCTCTAGCAGTTTGGTAGCACAGGCATTCTTGCCTGTGCCCCAAGTAACAGACAGCTTGAATTCTCAAACCTGCAAGGGGCCGAGTCACTTCGACTCGGCCCCTTGCATTTTTCGCCGTCGATTCTTTCCGACAGTACGGGCACGGCATGCCGCAGATCCCGCAGAGTTTCGCGGGGCCGTGTCCGAACGCGCGCCGCCCCAGAGCACTCACTAGAATCGAGGCCGCGCCAAGTAAAATTGTCATCCTGAGCGGAGAGTCGGCCGCTTCTGCTTTTCGTCCCGCTCCTGCGGGACGGCCGACTCGCAGTCGAAGGATCTCAGCGTCGCGCTTGCCTTCGGCGTTAACCACGAGCGCTGCGTCACATCACGCGCCGCCCTTTGCCTTCTGCTCCCGCAACTCTTTCTTCCAACCCAGCACGCGCGCCTTATTCCCAGCCTCCTCCGCCTCCGGCACCATCCCCTTGCGCTGGTACGCGCGCGACACCGTCGTCCACGCCAGAATATCCTCCGGCTCGATCTCCAGAATCCGCCGTGCCGCCTCGATCGTCCGGTCAAAATCTTCCTTCGCGTAGTATGCTTGCGCCACACCATGCAGCGCGTCCGCAAATTTCGGATCAAGCGCAATCGCGCGCTCATACTCCGCAATCGCCTCGTCCAGCTTCCCCTCGCCGAAGAAATCAATCCCGGCGTAGTAGTGGTCTTCAGCAGTACGCGGCGCTGTCATTTTTCTCTCATCGCGTGCAACGGAATCGCCTGCACATCGATCGCATCCGAGCCGATTCTACCATCCACCGCCCCGGCCACATGCTGAACGCCCTCCGCTACTACTGGATCATCTCCAAAGGCTACCGCTTCCGTCCCTGGGCCTCCCCCTACGTCCAATGGCGCATGGAAACTTTCTTCGGTCACGAAGCCGCGAACCTCAACGCCCGCAAATTCTTCACCCTGATGTGGCGCGAACGCGCCCGCATGGAGCGCTTTCTGGAATGGGTCGCCACCCGCCGCCGCGCCCAGCAATCTCGTTGAGACCGGGCGGCAATCGAGATAAAAAATCGCGAAATATTTGCGATTAGGAATTTTTAGTGGGCCGAGCTTTCTATGAGTTAGCTCGAATTCTAATTCCAGATTTGCGATTAGAACTTCAGTGACGAGTGACAAGTGGCGAGTGACTAGAAAGAAGTTACCTTGAGGCGCCCGCGCCCGGCGAGACCCAGGGTAGGCAAGCGGTCGAATTTCGTACCGCCGGCATCCTGCCGGCGTTTTTGACTCTTCCGCAGAGCGCGCATGCGTGCCCTGCTCGTTGCGCGGGTAAATCAGCGCAAAAGGTTGGGAATCGAGCCCCCCGCCGTTTTTTTGGAGAGCACCCCACATCGAGGTTGCGCGGGTGAGGCTGCGCAAGCGGTACGAGACCGGACAGCGGTCTCGACGTTGGCAAGACTTCAAAAACGCCGGCCGGAGGCCAGCGGTACAAGAACACGGCGGGCAAAGGCGTCACGGCGTTGCGCAGGTGAGGCAGCGCAAATGGTGTGAGGCCGAGCGATTGACTCAAGCCTGAGGGCTTGCGCGGGTGAGGCTGCGCAAGTGGTACGAGACCGGACAGCGGTCTCGACGTTGGCAAGACTTGAAAAACGCCGGCCGGAGGCCAGCGGTACGAAAGCAGGGCGGGCAAAGGCGTCACGGCGTTGCGCAGGTGAGGCTGCGCAAATGGTGTGAAGTCGAGTGATCGACTCAACCCTGAAAGCTTGCGCGGGTGAGGCTGCGCAAGCGGTGCGAGACCGGACAGTGGTCTCGACGTTGGCAAGACTTGAAAAACGCCGGCCGGAGGCCAGCGGTACAAAAGCACGGCGGGCAAAGGCGTTAGAGGCTTGCGCGGGTGTGGCTGCGCAAAAGGAACTTTGTACCGCCGGCGTCCCGCCGGCGTTTTTGACTTCACCGCAGAGCGCGCATGCGCGTTCTGCTTGTTGCGCGGGTGAAGCTGCGCAAGCGGTGCGAGACTGGACAGCGGTCTCGACGTTGGCGAGACTTGAAAAACGCCGGCCGGAGGCCAGCGGTACGAAAGCACGGCGGGCAAAGGCGTTAGAGGCTTGCGCGGCTGACGCCGCGCAAGAGCAACTTCGTACCGGCGGCGTCCCGCCGGCGTTTTTGACTCTTCCGCAGAACGCGCATGCGCGCTCTGCTCGTTGCGCGGGTGGGGCTGCGCCCTTCGAGACGCAGGGCTTGGCCTGCGTCGCTCAGGGTAAACAATCGGTGGGAGACCGGGTAGCGGTCTCGAGATTCCTGAAGCGGCGGTCCCGGAGAGACTATCGCGAAGGGGAAGGGGCGGTTGCTGCGGCGAGTCTGCGATGCGCATGGGCGGATGTGGGAGGCGCGTTCGCTGCGGCGAATTTGCGAGCCGTTGCGGCGGATCTGCGATGCGCGACGGCGGAAGTGAAAAGCGTGTTTTGTGTCCATTAGGATTTGGGTATGTTGTTTGTTGTGAGGGGGTTAAGTGATTTTCTGATTGTTCGATTGTTCCTATTAGAAATTCGGGCGGTTCTGCCATCCGCAGAGTTTTCGCAGGGTCCCAGCCGAATCCCTTCGACTCCCGCTGGTCGCTCAGGATGCCGATCCTAGCCGGATCGTCAGTTCCTATTAGAAATTCGGGCGGTTCTGCCATCCGCAGAGTTTTCGCAGGGTCCCAGCCGAATCCCTTCGACTCCCGCTGGTCGCTCAGGATGCCAATCCTAGCCGGATCGTCAGTCCCGATTAGAAATTCGGGCGGTTCTGCCATCCGCAGAGTTTTCGCAGGGTCCCAGCCGAATCCCTTCGACTCCCGCTGGTCGCTCAGGATGCCGATCCTAGCCGGATCGTCAGTTCCTATTAGGAATTTGGGCGGGGTGGGGGTAGGGGCCGCGAATCGTCGTCGAGTGCGCCTGCCGTCCGATAGTGTCGTCTTCGTCATCATATAAAAACGGGCAATGGTAGCGTGGATCCGGGCGGTTGTATATCCGTATAACTACGCAAACCTGCAGAAAAATCGAGCTAAGATATGGCCGGTGCGCTGTTCGTGCAAGCTCTAGAGGACTTGATACCAACATGATGACTCAACGGGAAATTCTTCGCCTGGTTGAGGACTACATTGGAACACATAATGGGTACCTGAATTACTTCAGCTACAACATCCATGACACCTTTTATCACAAATACTGCGATCTCGATGTCGACGTGGCGGCTTATAGGGCCCGCGGCCTAACGACTCTGAGAGCATTCATAGAAATCCTCAAGGATGCGAAGCCTAGGGACCAAGCCAAAATCATTCGAGGAGTATTCGAAAAGTTTCCTCCTCCAGATGATTTGACCACGGATACCGCGAAGAAGAGATTTGAGGTGTACAAGCAGATGGCGAGTGTCGCCGGTCGATTGGATGCCGACGGGCAGGTCGACACACCCCAAATTGCTGACACTAGCGATGTCGTGTTGGAAGCGTTGAAAGATGCCGAAGTGCTCTTAAGTAGCAGAGGTCCGAAAAGCGCGGTGGACCGTGCTCATACTGCACTGCATGGGTACCTTAAGAATCTCTGTTCGGCACGTGGTTTCGAAATTCCAAGCGACGCTTCCATGACGGAGCTGTTTAAGATAATTCGCGAACGATTTTCTGAGTTCGCGGCTACCATTCCACACGATCGTGAAGCGAAGCGGGTATTCGGGTCAATGGCGTCCGTTCTCGACAGCCTTAACACCATTCGGAACCGTGGTACCTTGGCGCATCCGAACGAGCTATTGCTCGACGCTGCCGAGGCTATGCTCTACATCAATATCTCGCGAGCGGTTCTTGGCTATCTCGATGCGAAAATCAAACGGTAAAAGCCCAAACATTTCGATGGCTTCGAATGGTAAAAGAATAGGCGACGGCAAACTACTTCTTTGAAGCGCCATTAGGATCTAGGGGTGGTAACTGCGTGTCAGCCGCGAGCGAGACCCCTTCGAAGGCTGACGTGGTCGTCGCTTCAAAAGCCGTAGCGTGCTTGAATGAAATCTCGGCCTTCTCCTTGCTGAACGGGATTTGGACGACGATTGGTCGTTCAGATCGAACGCCCTTTCCAAAGACCACTGCTGTCAGACGCGGGAGATTCGGAATGAGTTGGGTATGAGCATCTCCGAAGATATTCCGAAGAAATCCTAGGCTGGTGTCGTCAAAACACGTAAAGCTGATAACAGTGTTGCATTGGGTGAGAACGGATTTACTAACCGTCGCAGTTCGTTGGGCAATCACTAATAGGCCGACACCATATTTCCGCCCTTGAAGTGCGATTTGAGCGATCTTCGCAACCAAGCCGCGCGAGCCATGATCTCCCAATCCCATTGTCGATGGTTCAGGCATGACTGTGTGAGCCTCTTCGACAACGATAAGGACGCGAGGGGATTGCGGATTATCCTTCGCAAAGTGCAGGAGGCATGTCATGAAAAGTTCTGTGATATACAGCGTCGCTTGAGTATTTGAGATTTCCTCCAATTGTATCAATCCGACTCGAGCTTGCTTCGTTTTGTCATTAAGGAATGTCTCGATTGTGTGGCCGACCTCTGTACGAAGTTTTTCGGAGAAAATCTTAAGAGCTTTTTTCTGTTCGCCGGCGCCATACGGTCCTGTTTCTGCGTCGAATAGCTTCTGCCCCAACTCCCCTGATAGCTTCGCAGAAATGGAAAGGTTGACTGGATTCAAAGCTGCTAAGCGGCCTGCGTACTGCGACGTAAGGTCAATACAGACGACTTTTATGCCAGTTTCTGTGGCTTTCCGGATTATGTCGAACGCGAGTTCGGTCTTCCCGGAACCTGTGACGCCGAGTATGGCGGTGTGGGAATCAATAAAGTCCATGAGCGGTCCCATGACTCGGATTTCAGTTCTCGGTACCACTCCGTACACGAAATCGTCAGATTCTCCCGTCGTTAGTTGCTCTCCGAATTTTGGAGAGGTCGCAAAGACCGGTGTGTTCATTGCGGGTAACCATTCGTATTTCAAAAAGCCCTTTTCGCCTTCAAGTCGGCCGAGTTGGGCTGCGACTGCTATCTGGAAACCGTGTTTATCGGTTTGGAGTGCCTCTTCGCGGGTCAATCCATTCGTAATCTGATAGAAAATTCTGTCGTTCCCTATCCTGCACCAGACGACCATCCCTTCTTGACACAGGCTAGAATCCAAAGTCTCAAAACGAATCGCGCCGATAGAAGAGTCCTCTATGATGAACCCTATGAGTCTTGAAGTCGCATCTCCGCTTAGTTTCAATGAGACCTCCGATTGCGATAGCTGAGGCCCTGGGTTGTCGTAGAGTTGCCCGCGGGAGAGACCAACAATATGTTCTGTCGGAGAGTCGACACAAAGGCCTGTACCAATTAGGCCCTCGTCTCGGAGTTGGGAATAAAGAGGGACGACCAACTTCTGTTTTCCGTCTGCTTGTTGATAGATCTTGCTGTGATCTGTATTCCAGTCCGCTGAAGGGTTCAGGGCGACCCGGACGATATTCGGTTCATCGGTTCGGAGTAGCTTGCCGATTGCTGCTGGAGCCGGTCTCTTGCGTTTCAAGGCGCTCAGGAACTCTGGAAGGCCTAATGGCCACACGACCACGAACAGCCCCCAAAACAACAGCAATATAACTGCTGCGTTAGACCTGAATTCATAAAAAGAAAAAAGTCCAAACAGGAAAAGTATCGAGTACAGAAGTCGGGCACTTCCTAACGTTGTGGAGGTTCTATAAGTGGTGCTTGCAATAAGTCTTTGAGTGTCGGACAGGTCGGGACCACTGCTAACCGCAACGCAAATCAAAGCAAGGGAGAATACGACACAACAATAGATCAGAACAAGCCACCACGCCAGAGTGGGCGTTGCTCCGTAGACGGGGATCAGTGTAACGATTGCCATCAAGGCATTAACCGCCGAATCGGCTGGTTTTGTGAACTTGTGTTCGAGAACAGCCGAGCCGAGCGCGATCAGGAGCAGGCTACCTTGAAAAATCAAGGCTTGCTTTGGATCGGACGGAAGGAATGATCCGGTAAGGTGGTGCGAGATAATGACCGCCAGTCCCAGAAAAAAGATCAGAATGGCGACTCGCGACCACGGCCGAATCTGGTTCGAACTCCCTCTATTAATATCTGGGTGACTCATCGTCATCGATAATGCTGGACGAAGACTAACATAGTGCATAGGGCGTCACAAGATTTCGTGACGAAGTAGCGAAGTAGCAGCGGTCACCGCGCCCTCAAGAGCGTATAATAGTGCTAAAGGCTAGTACAAAAATGTCCGAACCGAAAATTCTGCAGAAAACAGAGGCGCTGCACGAAGCTCGCTGGTGGGAGGCGGAGCCCGGCGGCAAAGTGCACTGCTACCTTTGTCCGCGGCATTGCCATATTGGGGAGGGGCAGGCAGGGTTCTGCTACATACGCGCGAATGAGGGCGGCAAGCTTTACAGCCTGGGGTATGCGCATCCTGCTGCGTTGCAAATTGATCCCATTGAGAAGAAGCCGCTGAATCATTTTATGCCTGGGACGAAAATATTTTCGATGGGGACGGCCGGTTGCAACATGGGCTGCTTCTTCTGCCAGAACTGGGACATTTCGAAGTCGCGGTCGGACCAGGTGAACTCGTCGTACATTCCGCCTGAGGACGTGGTGCTGCTGGCGATACGCAACGGGTGCCCTTCCATTGCATTTACATATAACGAGCCGACGATCTGGGGCGAGTATGTGATCGACATTTGCGCGGCGGCGAAGGAATACGGGCTGAACACGGTGATGGTGTCCAACGGCTACATCACCTATGAAGCGTTTCACGATATTTACGATCACATTGACGCGGCGAATATCGACCTGAAAGCGTTCACTGAGAATTTCTACGGGAAGATTACGCTGACGCATTTGCAGCCGGTGCTCGACACGCTGAAGTGGCTGAAGAACGAGACGAATGTGTGGTTCGAGATTACGAACTTGATGATTCCCACGTTGAATGACGCGCCGGCGGAATCGCGCGCGCTGGCGGAATGGATTCTCGAGAATCTGGGGCCGGATGTGCCGCTGCACTTCACCGCGTTTCATCCCGATTTCAAATTGCAGGATAAGCCGCGGACGCCGGCGGAGACGTTGCACGGGGCGCGGCGGATCGCGCTCGAGGCCGGGCTGCATTACGTGTATGAGGGCAATATTTATAGCGAGGGCGCGAATACGGTGTGTCCTTCGTGCAAGGCGGAGTTGATCGAGCGGTCATGGCACAGCGTGGAGAAGAATCGGCTGAAGGGCGATGGGCGGTGCTCGAAGTGCGGGTATGCGGTGGCTGGGCGGTGGGTGAATCCTCGTGGGCAGACTCCTCCGAAAATTGCGGCGCGCGCGCAAAGCGTGGCTGATGCGAAATATTCGGATTTGAATCTGTAGGGCAAGCAAGCAAAAGAACGAGATCGATGCGGTGCCAAGGATTGGCAGCTTGCGCCGCGTTGGTGCGTGGGCACAGGCCCTTCGGTTCTCAGGGTAAACAGGAATGCCTGTGCTACTTAAAGACGGCGGCGAAGATTGCGGCGCGCGCAAGGCGTGGCCGATGCGAAATATTCGGATTTGAATCTGTAGCGCAAGAACGAAAATCAAAGGCGCCGGCGAGACGCCGGCGGTACGAAGGGCCAAAGCGAAAGAACGAGATTGGTGCGGGTGCGCCAAGAATCGCGAGCTGCGGTGCATTTTTGCGTGGGCACAGGCCCTTCGGTTCTCAGGGTAAACAGGAATGCCTGTGCTACTTAGAACCTGTGCGAAGGGACAGTGGGGCGTACAGTAACGCATAGGGAGAGGAGGGCGGGAGGCGACGGCTGCGGCGCGGGGAGTCGGTTTATTGTAGAGTAGGCCGATATTTTGGCGATTACTGGAGCCGCGGTGAGCCGCATTTGGGATGCGTTGAAGCAGGCGGAGAATGAACGGTCGCGCGTGAAGGGGCGCAAGCAGGCGGGCGGTTTGTCTGGCGCAGGCGCGGATGCGGATTCGGATTCGGCGGCTGTGGAGCCGGCGCATCCGAATTCGGATGGAGCGGATCGGCGTCGCAGCGAGCGGTGGGGGCAGGCGGTGCCGGTGCTTGTTTACGGCTCGGATTCTGAGAAGCAGCCGTTTCATGAAGAGACGGAGACGGCGGATATTAACGATGATGGGTGTTCGTTTGTGATTGGAACCGCGGTGGCAAAGGGCCAGCGGTTATTTCTGGTGAACATGTTGAACGATGCCGAGCGCGAATGCCGGGTGGTGCAGGCGAGCCGTCGCGGGCGCGGCAAGGCGCAGATCGCGGTGGAATTTTCTGCGCCTGATACGGACTTCTGGCTTCCTCGCGGTAACAACTGACCTGACAATTTATTCCTGAGTTGAGACGAGGCGCATTTTCATTTTGCGTCCCTCGCGCAGGCTCGCGCATCTATTATGCGTAATCGCAGTGGCCTCAACTTTTTGCCGCTCTGCCGCGGCCGCGACGGAATGCTGTATTGAATCGCGGCGCGGATAACTCTACAGTTTAAATTGCGGATTGCGCTCGCTCATGGCCAACGAATCCACTCCTCCCGCTTTCGTCCAAACAAATCCATGGTTCATTGCCGCCGCAGTGATGCTGGCGACGTTTATGGAAGTGCTGGACACGTCGATTGCGGCGGTGGCGCTGCCGTACATCGCGGGAAGCGTCTCGGCGACGAACGACGAAGCCACCTGGGTGCTGACGAGTTATCTGGTGGCAAATGCGATCGTGCTGCCGGCGAGCGGATGGTTCGCGCAGAAATTCGGGCGCAAGAATTTTTTGGTGATCTGCATCATCATTTTCACGGTTTCGTCGTTTGCGTGCGGGGCGGCGACGAGTCTGCCGATGATTCTGATCGCGCGGGCGGTGCAGGGAGCGGGCGGAGGCGCGCTGCAGCCGCTTTCGCAGGCGATTCTGCTGGAGAGTTTTCCGCCGGAAAAGCGCGGGCAGGCGATGGCGGCGTTTGGATTTGGGGTGGTGGTGGCGCCGGTGCTGGGGCCGACGTTGGGCGGATGGATCACGGTGAACTACAGCTGGCGGTGGGCGTTCTACATCAATATTCCGATTGGGATTCTCGCGGTGATTCTGATTTCGCGGCTGGTGGTGGACCCTAAATATATTCGCGAGGCGGTGGCGGGGAAGCTGGATGCGATCGGGCTTGGTTTGCTGGCGGTGTGGCTGGGCGCGCTGCAGATAATTTTGGATAAGGGGCAGGAGGACGATTGGTTTGGCGCGATCTGGATTCGCTGGGCGACGGCCGTTCTGATCCTGGCGTTTATTGCGTTCCTATGGCGAGAACTTAAAATGAAGAAGCCTCTAGTGGATTTACGAATCATGCTGAATCGAAATTTCGCAGTGGGATGCCTGCAGATCGCGATTTTTGGCGCGGTAGTGTACGGGATGATCACGATCCTGCCGCTTTTCTACCAGACGCTGCTGGGATATACGGCGCTCGCAGCGGGGTTGGCGGTGGCGCCGCGTGGAGTGGGAGCCATTTTCGCAATGCCGCTCGTTGGGTATCTGCTTTCAAAATTCGATGGGCGCAAGCTAATCGCAGTGGGTTTTGGCGGCGTGGCGGTGGCGAATTTATGGCTTGGGCACATGACGCTGGACGTGGGGCAGTGGTCGATGTTCTGGGCTGTGGCGGTGAGCGGATTTTTTATCGGTTTCGTGTTCGTGCCGCTGGCGACGCTGGCGATGGGCGCGCTGCCCGACAACCAGATTGGAAACGCGAGCGGCCTTTACAATTTATTTCGCAACGTGGGCGGGAGCGTGGGAATTTCGATCGTGAATACGATCGTCTCGCGCCATGAACAATTGCATCGCACTGAGCTTTCGCATTCGTTCTCACCGCAGAATCCGGTGCTGCAACACGCGATTGACGGATTTCACGGGCTGATGAACCAGCACACCGATCCGGTGGATGCGCTGCACCGGACTTATAAGCTGCTGGAGGGCGCGATCGATACACAGGCGTCGCTGTGGTCGTACATTGACGATTTCCGGTATTTGGCGCTCCTGTGCTTCGCGACGGTGCCGATTGCGTTTGCGTTGAAAAAAGTGTCGTCAAGGAAAGCGGTGGCGGCTCACTAAAGCGGCCATGCGGAGTAGTAGCCCGGGCCGACGCGCAGATGGTGATTCAACGCCAGCGGGAAAGCCCAGAAAATCAGCGAGCCTAGAATTGCCTGGCCGATGGCGAGTGGGATGATGTTGCGGTAGCGGCCGAACATCCAGGCCATGGCAGTGCCTCCGATCAGTGTTAGCGGCACGAGCACCGGATTCGGCCAGTGGCACGCGGCGAAGACAAGTCCCGTCAATATGGCTGCAAACCATTGCCGCGTGACGAGTGAAAGCATGCGGTTGTGCACCAGTGAGTTCAGAAGCACCTGCTGTAGCATGCAGAACGCGAAGTAACTCCAGAGGCGATGCCAGGAGATCAGATTTGGCGGCAGGCGGAAAGGCGCTCGGAGTGACGCGCCGATTGCGAGCAGGGCGAGAATCATCACACCGAAAAAGAGCAGGGCTTGCTTTGTGGCGGGCCACAGATTGTCTGCCCGCCAGCCTAAAGTCCGTGGCGTGTCACGATGCAGCACGAAACTAAAAATCATCCATGCGACGAAAACGATCCATGTCCACCGAGCGGTGAATTGCAATTGCCAGATAAACCAGAGAATAGAAGCGGGCAGCAGGGTTACGTCGGCGATTGTGAAGTAATGGAGAGTGCGCGCGTTCATTTCTGGCGTGCGAGGTCAGGCCCCGCTGCCAGCAAAGCGTTGGCGAGCCCGACGATTTCAGCTTTCGTTAGAGTGCAGGGCTTGAAAAATGGTTCCACTTCGATATCCGGAAAGCCGAGGCGCGTGATTTCCGCGACGATGTGCTCGCGCAAAGCTGCCGAGTGGCGCTGGCGCGAACGCCGCAGGGCTTCGTAGATCACGCGATGGTCAGGATGAATCCAGTTGTAACCAGCGAGGCTGCGAAGGGTGTCGGTGCGATTTTCAAGCGTCAATGGCCCGGTGCACAAAGCGCCGAGGAGCAAGCGTTCCACCTCCTCGGTATTGAGGGATTGCGTAGCCATCGAAAGACGATTTCCCGCTCGCGAGCGATTGTATCCGGGATGGAGATTGCCGAACGGAAGAATCCGAAGCAAGGTGGGGGAATTTTGAGATCAGGACAGCGATTGCGACCGAGGCTATGCAGCCGACGAAACCACCGGCCGGACGAAATCAAGGCGATCGATCGTAGCCGCTACGCCGTAGAGAGGAGAAATTTCGCCGGGTAGCGCGTTTACGCGCAGCGCCTTGGCGCTGGCTCGAACGAGGACGGCTGTGCCACGCTCTTTCTCGCCAGGAAGAGAAAAGGTGAGTTCAACGTGTGTTCCGGGATCGAGCGGGACTTCTGAATGAAAGAAAATACCGCTGCGAGAGACGTCGCGGAGCTGGCCCGTGTGGAAGTCGGCGGGACGGTGTCGCGCCAGGCAAACCTGGACTGGTAGGTAAACCTCATAGCGCCTGGCTTTTCTTCGCTCTCCCATTTTTACCTCGTACTCATCATAGGATGCAATAGTATCGCCGTTGGTCGTCTAATTTCTTCGAAGCTGATATTGTTTACTTTAAAGCAGTTACCAGGCGCCCGAAAAGCCAGACCCTCTGTAAAATTTTCCTAAACAGGGAAATAGATACCTACGGTTGCCTAGTTCGCTAGTCCTATTACCACCTCGCCAATCGATAGTGGCGATTAGACTTCGCCAGTCCCGCACCCGCTACGGCCCCGTTTTGGAGCGTATTCCCGATAAAGACCAGAGTCAAACTCTCTAAGCTAGAGAACGGGATCAATCAGGACCGAAGCGCCTTCCGCCTCAGTTAGGATGCCTTTACCAATCATTAGCTGGACCAGCCGAACGAGCGAGGTATTTGCGCTACCTCCACGCTGTGGGGAGGAACTCAAGGTGGCACGCGTTTCGTAGGTTACCACGTCATGCGATTGGCGCTCCCCGGTTAAGTCCGCCAGCCATGATTCCAGGGCGGAGCGGCGTTCCTGGGCCAGGTCGCTAAAGGCGATTCCCATGCCCAGACCGTTCTGCGAGTAGACGACGATGCCGGCGGTCTCGAAGCTGGTCTTGCCCTTGTGCAGTCTTACGTGGAGCTTGGAGCCGACCGGGAAGGGATTGGTGGTGTCGACAAAGCAACCGCCCGGTCCCAAGTCAGTGGTGCGAGTGGAAAAACGAGCACCGGAGGAGATTTCGACGACGTCCGCCGCTGCCGTAAAAATATGGCGATTTCCCTCGCGGCGTTCGGAGTCTGTGACGGTTACTCCGGCCGAGTGTTTCGAGTGGTCCGGGTGATGGTGTTTGTGCGGCTCATGTGACATCGTTTTTTCCTGGTTGCCCGTGCGAACGGTATGCTCCAAGACTCAAACTCGTCGGGCAATGCGATTTGCGCTAGCGGTATTCTCGCCGGGCAACGCGCGAGTGACAAGGCGGAATGCGACCTGGCTTGCCCAAAGGCAAACGACGGTGGAAATACGGCGGGAGGAATGGGCGCTACAGAAGAAACCGAACAGCGACACCGAGACTCCCATCGTCTCTGTCTTCCATACGAACGATGGTAGCGAGGAAACGCTTGTGGGCGGAGGCCTGATCGCCAAAAGGGAATGTGACGATCAGCCGCATCCCCCTGAAATAATGGGGCATACAGGTGCTGAAGTAGAGGCCGTCACGGGTGAAATCGCTTACTTCACCAACATCAATAATGTCGATGAATCGGGCATCGAAAGGCTGAACCTGCACCGGCAGGGATACCTTGAGCCGTTCCCGGCGGCGGCCATGGCCGCTCCTGTGCCGCTCAACGTCTGGGGTTTCATGAAGTTGGACAGCAGTTGCCATCTGGTCGTCTCCTGGTGCTCGGTGCCCATTAAATCTACTGAATCTACGGAAGATAGGCTATAGAACGGGCGTACTAGCGGATACCAACCAAAGTTGGAGATTTTCATCCTGTGGGCGTGACCTTTTAGCGTCTGAGCGGTTTATGTTATGAGAAGCCATCGGGTAAGCGGAGCGTGCGTTGAAAGACGTCAGCAGTGAAACTGACGAGCGGATCCTCATCGAGGAGGCGAAGAGAGATCGTCGCCGCTTTGGGGAACTTTACGAGCTGCACTTCGAGCGCGTATACGCGTTCATCGGACGGCGGGTGGAAGATCGAGCGGCGGTGCAGGATCTTACGGCGGATGTGTTTCGCAAGGCGCTCGAGGGGCTCGATCGCTATGAGTGGCGAGGTGTGCCGTTCGCGGTTTGGCTTTTCCGGATCGCCAGGAACACGATCGCAAACCGCCGGCAGCGTGCAGCGAGAGAAAGGAATGGTGCCGACCTGGAGATGAGGGAAGCACCGGGATCGACGGCTTGGGCCTCGGGTCCCGCGGAGGAGCGCGCCGCGGTTTACCGGTTCGTGCGCGAACTGCCCGACGACCAACGCCGCGTGATTGAAATGCGATTTGCGGAGGAGAAGGCAATTCGCGAAATTGCGGAAGCGATGGGACGCACGGAAGGCGCCGTGAAGCAGTTGCAGTATCGCGCGATGCAAAGTCTGCGCGAGCGAATGGGTGCAAGAAATGGCTGAGCGAACCCAATTTGAGATGCTCGACGAGGTGGTGAGCGCGGTTTTGGCCGGTGACGAATTTGCGCCCGGACAAGACCAGACAGATGTCGCCGCGTTCGCTCGCGTTGCGGCTGTTTTACGCGGGTTGCCCCGTGAAGATTTCAGAGCACGACTAAAAATGGACCTGGAAAGGAGAGCGGCGATGGCTACAAGCGCAGTGAAACCGATTCGAGAGGGATTTCATACGATTACGCAGTACCTCATTGTTGCCGATGCAAATCGCTTGATCGAGTTCTTGAAGAGCGTGTTTGGCGGGCTGGAAAGATTTCGGGCGCAAAGGCCCGGGAGCAGCGCGGTGATGCACGCGGAGGTGCAGATCGGCGATTCGGTGATTGAAATGGCGGACGCGAACGAAAAGTTTCCGCCCAGGCCGGCAGCACTGCACATTTATGTGGACGACGTGGATGCGGTGTACGCCAAGGCTCTGGAGAAGGGCGCGAGATCCATCAGCGCGCCGACGGACCAGGAATATGGTGAGCGCGGTGCGTCGATTGTGGACGAATTCGGAAACCACTGGTACGTGGCAACGCCGTTAAAGGGTGAAAAGATTCCAGAAGGACTTCGAGCGGTGACGCCCTATCTCGCGCTCGAAAATACGGGGCGCTTCATTCAGTTCATCAAAGAGGCATTTGGAGCGCAGGAGAAATTGGTGGTGCCAGCGCCTGGGGGCGGCATCGCGCACGCAAAAATCGCGATCGGCGATTCGATTGTGGAGATGAGCGACGCGCATGGGGTTTATAAGCCGATGCCTTGTGGGCTTCATTTATATGTTCCAGACGCTGACGCGGTCTACGAGCAGGCACTACGGGCGGGTGCGAAATCGCTGATGCCTCCCGCCGACCAGCCCTATGGAGATCGCAGCGGCGGAGTGATTGATCCATTCGGGAACCAGTGGTTTATTGCGACGCACATCAAGGATGTGGCTTTCTAACACGCGTTCAGTTAACGGGTGGCAGGGCGCGAACCAAACCATGGCCACTGCGTCTATGGCTCGGGTGCGAAATTGTCGGCGGCTTCGCTGGCGGTGGGGTAGATGGCCAGGACCTGATAGAGCTGCGTCATTTTCAAAACACCCTCGACCATGCCGTGCACTCCGGAGAGATGCAAGGCTCCGCCGGATCGTTTGAGGCGGCTGAGGCATTTGACGATCTGCCCGATCACGGCGCTGTCAACGTGATTCACGCCGGTCAAATCGAAGATCACACGATTTTCATTCTTCTGGATGTGACGCTCGACCTCGCTGTCGAGCAGCGTGCAGTCGTCGCCCATGGAGACGCGCCCCGCGATTTCAAGCAGGACGATGCCCGGCTTGATTTGCCGCGTGGAGAGCTTCATGGGCATGGGCGGTTCGCTACTCCTCTTCGTAGGGAAAATCTCGAATCATTCGCAAGCATCCGGCCAGCGCTTTCAGAACCGAGTCGCCCCACCCGAAGGGAAGCAGCGCGACCGATTTCTGATTCACTTTCTTGTCTGCTTCAGCGAAGAAGCGGGTGTGCTGGCCCGGTGGAGGCGAGACGAATTCTTTGAGCGTGATTGTGAATTCAATCTCCCGTCCGTTCTCGTGTTTCTTGGCGGAATAGTAGGAGATTTGCGCAAGCTGCTCGGAGCGGTCGGATTGCGCGTATTGCCAGTCGGCCACCAATGAGCTCCTGAGCTGAAAAACCGAGACCCGAGAGACGCAAGAATGGCGGAATCTTAGGACGCGCGAAGAGGCAAGTCAATCGGCGTATGAGAAAAATTAAATGGTATGACGAAGCGCTCGGCGATGCGAATTATTCGGAGCGAACCAAGCCGCGCTTGAGGGCAATGCGCGCCGCTTCGGTGCGGCCACTGGCGCCGAGCTTTGCGAGAATATGGTTCACATGACCTTTCACAGTACCTTCGCTGACGAACAACGCGCTGGCGATTTCCTTGTTGCTCTTGCCGCCGGCCATCAATCGCAGGACTTCCAGTTCGCGGCTGCTGAGTTCAGGGCCCTTCATTCGCTCGGCGAGCTTGGCGCCGATTGTGGGAGGAATGTAGTTCTTGCCGTCATGGACGATGCGGATGCAGTGAATCAGGTCCTCGAGGCGGGTGTCCTTCAGCAGATAGGCGCGGGCGCCGGCGCGCAAGGCGCGGTAAATATCCTCATCGCCTTCGAATGTGGTGAGTATGATGATTCGCGCGTCGCCGAAGCGTTCGCAAATCGCTTCAATGGCTTCGACGCCGTCCATCTCGGGCATACGCAGATCGACCAGCGCGACGTCGGGCACATGCCGCGAAAATAGATCGAGCGCTTCTTGTCCGGTGGTTGCTTCGCAGACAACAGTCATATCCGGAACGCGATTGAGCGAGGCGACGAGCCCTTCGCGCACGACGGGGTGATCGTCGGCGATCATGATGCGAATTGACTCGCTCCTGGACATCGAAGTGAAAACCCGCCGTGATGAACCACTGCTGACGGAGCGCTACGAGGGATGGCTTCCCCGCGAGCCATCCTCTCCAGTTCTTGTGGTGCGCAGAATCGGCAGCAGCAAATGAACTTTCGTTCCGGCGCCGGGTTTGGTGAGGATGGTCAAATCGCCACCAATACGGTCCGCCCGCTCCTGCATACTAATCAATCCGAAGCCGCGACTCAATGAGTTAACGTGGGGATCGAATCCGGCGCCGTTGTCCTCGATGGCCAGTTGAACGGCTTCCGGTCCAGCCGAGAGGCGCACGTTGATTTGATTTGCGCCAGAGTGCTTCATGGCGTTGGAGATAGCTTCCTGAGAAATGCGCAGGAGATTGCTTTCGATGTCCGGCGACCAAGAAAGACGCTGAGCGTCTCCATTTGAGGAAAAGTGAATGCGAACCAGGGAATCGGTGGCCAGTTGACCCACCAGCTGATCGAGAGCCGTGACAATGTTGCCGTCGCGCAGCAGTTGCGGGCGGAGCCCCTGCACGGAGCGGCGCGCCTCCGTGAGGCCAACTCGCGCGAGGGCGATCGCTGAGTCCAGATGTTGGGTGGCTTCTTCGTGGGCGCCATTGAGAACCTGTTTCGCCGCCTGCAGCTGGACGAGAACGCCGGTGAAGCCTTGAGCCAAGGTGTCGTGAATCTCGCGCGCCATCCGGTTGCGTTCTTCCGTGATAGCAGCTTTGCGGGCTTGTTCGGCAAGCCGCGTGAGTTGAAGGGCGAGAGTGGCCTGTTGCGCCAGTCCCTGGGCGAGTTCGAGTTCCACCGAGCCGAACTGACGTAGTTCGGAGAAGCGGACGACGATGGCGCCGATTGCTTTGTCGGCAAGGATCAGCGGAATGCCGAGCAGGGCCTTCACGCCCTGTTGCTGGAGGTAGTTTCTGGCTGTTTCGTCGAGCGCTTCGCTTGTGGCCACTTCATGCCACACTGGCCGGCCGCGGCGAAACACCGCGAACGCGAACAAATCCTGGCGCGACAAACTCAACGTCTGGCCGGCGAGACGATGGCCCGACTCGGCGCCGCTTACGAGATGGCCATCTTTGAAGACAAGATGCAGCTTGGCGGTCTCGTCATCGCTATCCCGCAGCCACAGAGTGGAAACCGTTCCTTCAAGCACCTGCGTAATCACCGTCAAAACGTGCCCGAGGACTTCATTGATTTCCGGATCGGTAGCCAGAACGTCGAGCGTTTGCTTGAGAGCCTGGTTGGCACGAGCAAGTTCTGTGGCCCGCCCGGTTGCGGCGAGGTTTCGCTCCTCGAGAATTGCCACTTGCCGAGAGCGCTGGGCAAGATGCGTGAGATGAACGGCGAGACTGGCCTGTTGAGCGAGGGCCTGCGCCAGTTCAATTTCAGCCGGACGCAGTTCGCGGCATTCTTTGATCCGAATACTGAGCGTGCCAACCAACTTATTGTGCACGAGCAAGGGAACCAGCAGGAGAGTGCAGACGTTGTTGGCCAGCAGCCCGGCGCGCCGGTCCTCGTCAAATTCAGATGAGGTGGATACATCGAGAACGACCGGTTTGCGGCAACCGCCTTCTTGCGCCTGCCAGCGCTCGGTGGCGCGCGCCACATGCAAAGGCTGGAGGGCGGACGGATCGTCGATATCTTCGCCGCGAGTGATCTGTCCGTCGTCGTAGTTCATGTGCAGGAGCGTATCGTTCGCGTGCAAACCTGCGAGGTGAAGCCCGGAGGAAGTCACGCTGAGTTGCTCGCTGATTGCCTTCAAGACGTGGCTGAGAGCTGTGTCGAGCGAGGGTTCGGTAGCGAGAAGAGTCAACGTCCTGTTAAGGGCAGCTATCTGGCCGTTCGCAAGCGACTCGGCATGCTGCCGCGTGGCTTGTTCGGTGCGCTTATGTTCGGTGATATCAACTACGAATGTTATCGCCTCCCTCGTCGAGCCTTCCAATAGGGCTGAAGTGACTAGTACGGGGACTCTGGAGCCGTCCTTGCGGATATATTCCTTTTCGATCGGTTGGAATATACCGGTGGCGCGGAGTTCCCTGGCGTTCGATTCTGCTTGCGCTTTGTATTCCGGAGGCGTGATATCCATCCAGCGCAGCCGACCAGCCTTGATATCGTTCGCCGAGTAGCCGACGATCTCGAGGAATTTCTGGTTAGCGTCGAGAATTCCGCCTTCGACGCTGGTATACATGGCACCAATCAGGTTCGAATCGAAGAGTTGACGATAGCGTGTCTCAGTGCGGAAAAACGAGTCCGTGGTTTTCTTGACCGAGATATCCGCCAAGTAGCCGACGGACCCGGAAAAGCGTCCCGACCCATCGTATCGGGGTGTCAGGGCGCAAAGAAACCATTGATACTCAGCCGTCTTTGTTCGCAAGCGCAATTGGATTCGCGGCGGTGGAGAGATATCCCCCAGGCTGGTGAGGTGATGCACTAAATCAGCACAATCATCCGGATGAACGAAGCCGGCCCAATCTTCCGCGAGCACGCCCTCTCGCGTCTTACCCAGAAATTCCAGGCCCGCTTTGTTCTGAAAAGTGCAGCGGCCGTGTTCATCAGCCAGCCACACGGGAAAAGGAAGCGAATCAAGAAAGGTTAAGTAGCCATCCCCATCGCCGTCGCCCGTCCAGACAGTTTTAAGACCTACGCCGGACAATTTGCGCTCCTAGACGAGGCTTGGCGCCCGTAATGTTCGCCGGGATTGCGTGCTTGGAATGGGACCATTTTGAGGTTTGGAGCGCCCCCCGATCCTACCTCAGCGGCCTAAACAGGCAGATTCTCTCACAGATTTGAGGAATTCGCAGTAAGGCCTACGTTGAGACGTGGCCGTGGATGGTTTCGAGTACATATCGAACGATATATTCTAAGGAGTATCGTTCAGCCTAGGGCCGCCTATATCGTATTGCTGAAGAAAAAAGATACCCTAAGAGGAATTGCAACCTTCTGATTCCAAGGTATTTTCGTCGTGAGTATGAACGCCTTTCTCCCCTTTCCACAATCTATTGTTCAGCTTAGAGGTGAAGTGTCTTCGCTCTTTTTGCCGAGTTTAGCCTCAATCGTTGTCGAAGCGTGCGAAGGTTTTCAAATCAGGAGGCACGGATGAATTCCCATTCGCCGTCGAAGATGATTAACCGAGTTGTCGCGGCTGTGCCGGCACTCATATTACTTGCGGCGGTGCTACTCCCTGCGCCGAAACCGGCCAACGCGATTCCCGCGTTCGCGCGGAAGTATGGGCTGCCGTGCTCGGCCTGCCACATTGGTTGGCCGGAGCTCAACAATTTCGGCCAGGTGTTCCGCGACAACGGCTATCAGATGATGAACGAGCGCGATTCTCCGATCACGCGCGATCCGTCTTATTTCCCGATTACGGTTCGCATTACGCCGCAATGGCATCGCGAAAGCGCAAACAACCAGATCGTCGACAATGTCGCGGGCGATAGCGAGAGTGGGTCGCATCCAGGCGCGCTGACGACAACGGGCTTTGATCTGTCGGGGATGGATCTGTGGTTCGCCGGCACGCTGTACAAGAATATCTCGTTTAGCGTTCTGCCGTCTTCGGACGAAAACGCCCAGTTCCACTTTGAAAACGCGTTTGTTCGGTTCGATAACCTGCTCCACACTCCTTGGCTAAACTTTAAGGTGGGGAAGTACGAACTAGACCTGCCGGTTTCCGAGAAGCGGTTGCTTACAATGTCGGGAGATGGCGGTTTTTATTACATCTATCACTTCACGCCGTTTGGCGACCAGAATCCCTTCGGCGGTATAGGCGACAACCAGCTCGGTGTCGAACTCTCGGGCCACAGCGCGAACAGCTACACGCGTTATAACTTTTCTGTAGTAAGCAGCTTGGACGGTCAACCCGGATTCCTATACGGCGGTCCTATGGGCCAGGTCGCCGGTCGGACGTATGACTATTACGGCCATTTCGAGCAGGGATTTAACACCTTCGGGAACGGCTTCATGAAAGTTGGTGCGTATGCCTACTTCGGATTTGCGCCAACCTTCTTTGAAACTTCGGGCGGAGTGCCAATCTACGGGAGAGGAAACAAGGAGTTTGATCGGGAAGGTTTCGAGTGGAAATGGTACTTCAACAAATGGTTGGTCAAGGGGGTTTACCTCCACGGCCACGATAATGCCTTCCTGGCAAATGGTCTCGATCCGCGTACGGATACGCTGAGCGAGACGCAGCGCGCACCCAAGTGGAACGGTGGTTTCCTCGAGGGTCAGTACATTATTTCGCCCCAGTGGATCATCATCGCTCGCTGGGAGACGATCCACATGGCCCAACAAGCGGATATTGATGTCGCGCCGGGCAACACAGGTAACCTGAACGCCTTCACGATTGCGAATCGGTGGTATCCGATCATGTTCAGCCGGGCCGGCTTAGCGCTACAGCAGGAGTACTCATTCGTGCGATCGAACGGGGTCACGAACCAGGGCGGAGCGTTTGGAAGTGCTTGTTTGGACGCAGGACGCGCATTCAACTGCACGATCACCAGCAGCAGCTTGATGTTCGGTTTCGATTTCGACTTCTAAAGGAGCGAGGAGCCCATGGCACTAGCAAAGAAAATCACGCGCAGTTTGATGCTCGCGGCTTTCGGTGCGGCCCTCGCGACTCCAGGCGTCGCCCTAGCCCAAGACACAGGCGCCAGCGTGAACGGCCTGACGGGAAACGCGGAGGCGGGCAAGCGAGACTACCGCCGCTGGTGCGTCGGCTGCCACGGCAAGGAAGGGAACGGCGAAGGTGAGAATGCTCCGTACATCGATCCGAGGCCGAGAGATTTCACTGAAGCGCTCTTTCGCTGGAGATCCACTCCTACCGGAACGCTGCCGACCGACCAGGATCTGTACGACACGATCACACGCGGGGTGGTGGATACGCTTATGCCCACATGGCGTCCGCTAACCCCGCAAACGCGAGTGGACTTGATCGCCTATATCAAGACCTTCTCGCCGAAATGGCAGACGCAAAGAGCCGGAGCTCCGATCACGATCCCGCCTGAACCGCCGCAAACGATCGATAGCGTCCTACACGGCAGGCAGCTTTTCGATCAGATGCAGTGCTGGAAATGCCATGGGCCCGAAGGACGGGGCGACGGTCCCTCCGCCATCACGCTGACGGACGACAAGGGCGAGCCGATTCGCCCGTACAATTTCCACGATGGCACGCGTTTCCGCTGCGGTGAAACGAATTCGGATCTGTACAAGATTTTTATGACTGGCTTGGATGGAACACCGATGCCGTCGTTCGCCGATTCGCTCAAGCCGCAAGACGCTTGGGATCTGGTGCACTTTCTCCGTACCCTGCAGCCGAACGTGCAATCGGAATCGCGCAACGTCTGGCTGGAGTATGTGAAGACACACCAGGGGCAGATTAAGCCAATCGGAGCCGAGTCAGCGGGGCAATAGTTCCGTTCCTCGGCGTTCGGCCAATATTGTTAGGGCGAAGTTCTCTACTTGCAAAAAGGGGAGTCATCATGCGAATTAGGTTTTTTGCTTTGTTGGCTGTTTTCGGGCTGGCAGGCTCGGCCATGCTAGTCACCGCGGCGCGACCGGCCGGAGGAACGATCACCGGTAAGGTCACATTTACCGGCACTCCTCCGAAAATGAAACCGATTGATATGTCGAAAGAGCCGTATTGCCAGAAACTGCACAACCCGCCAATCAAGACGCAAGACGTCGAAACGGGCCCTGGCGACACACTCGAAGACGCGGTGGTATTCATTTCCGCCGGCGATCAAGGATCGTCATCGGCCAGCACTCCTGTCAGGTACGACCAGAAGGGATGCCAGTATATTCCCCACGTCGCCGTCATGATGGTTGATCAGCCGCTCCAGATTTACAACGATGACCCGAACGCACACAACATTCACCCTTTGCCCAAAGTGAATTCCGAGTGGAATAAGTCGCAGCCTCCCGGGGCGCCTCCGATCGATACCAAGTGGGACAAGCCCGAATTTATTTCCGTGAAGTGCAACATCCATCCGTGGATGCACGGCTACTTCGTGGTGCTGAAGACTTCGCACTATGGCGTGACGGGGCCGGATGGGACGTTCACGATCAAAGACGTGCCACCGGGAAAGTACACTGTGACCGCCTGGCAGGAGCACATGGGCACTCAGACGCAGGAAGTCACTGTGGCTGGTGGTGCGGCAACTGCGAACTTTGTCTTTAAAGCTATGCCGTATTAGGAAGCGGCGCACTGCGGATAAGTGGCGCTCGGTCGAGTAGGACGGGCGCCGCAGCACTTCAGGTTGAATCGTTGTGTAATCGCGGAGGCGAGCTCCGATGGGCAAATCTTTTGCAGTTCTGCTTATCATCATCACTCTGGTTTCTGTCTACCCGATTGTGACGCACATGTGGTGGATGCCGGAGGTAGTGTCCGCTCACGGTCCCGCGGTAGACCGCCAACTGGACGAGACAATGATCGGCTCGGGGATTTTGTTCGTCACTTCGCAGTTCGTCCTCGCCGGGTTCATCTGGGCGTTCGGAAATCACAAAGGGAAAATCAAGAACTGGCCTGGCGGACATCGACCGGTCGTCGCATTTGGCATCATTTTGGTCGGCTTGGAGATTCTCAGCCTCTCGTTCATTGGATCGAAGGTCTGGGCTTCTATGTATATTGCGAAACCCGACCCAAACGCGCTTCATGTGGATGTGCAGGCAGAGCAGTTTGCTTTCTTTTTCCGCTATGCCGGACCTGACGGAGTATTTGGCGGGATTCATCCGGACAAGATCAACGACGGGAGTGGAAACTATTTTGGCCTCGATCCCGAAAACGACGTTGCGGCGCGGGATGACATCGTAGTGGGGACGCTCACGATTCCGGTGGATACTCCGATTCTGCTGACCTTGCATTCCAAGGACATGATCCACAATTTCTACGTTCCGGAGTTGCGCATCCAGCAGGATATCGTCCCGGGCATTGATATTCCACTTCACTTTACGGCGACGAAGACGGGGAAGTGGGAGATCGTCTGCACCCAGCTGTGCGGCCTTGGCCACTACAGCATGAAGGCCTATCTTCAGGTGATGTCGAAACCGGAGTATGACGACTGGCTGAAGCAGCAGTCCGGAGATTAATTATTTCGATGGGGCGCCCCGGCTAGATTCGCGGCCGGGCGCCGACCATAATCTGTGAGGCACAGCGATGCATGATATGTCCGCAGAACCGGCGGTTCACCACCATTCTCCCCCGCAGGGCTTCATTAAAAAGTACGTCTTTAGCCTAGACCATAAGGTAATCGGGTTGCAGTATTACGGCCTTGCGCTCGCCGCCGTCTTCATCGGCATGATTCTGTCCTGGCTGATGCGGCTTCACCTGGGTTGGGCTTCTCTGGCAATACCGGGCTTGCAATTTCTTTCTCCCAACGGCGCTCCGGCCGGCGTGATAACGCCTGAATATTACCTCTCGCTCATGACCATGCACGGAACGATCATGGTCTTTTTCGTACTCACCAATGCACCGTTCGCGGGTTTCGGAAACTACTTCCTCCCCATTCAGGTGGGCGCCGAAGACATGGCGTTTCCACGTTTCAACATGATGTCGTTCTGGACCACCTTCGTCGCCTTCCTCGTCCTGATCGCGGCTTTCTTCGTCCATGACGGGCCGCCGATTGCCGGTTGGACCGCTTATGCAACGCTGAGCTCCGTGGGCGGAATTTCCGGTCCTGGCGAGGCGATGGGGCAGAACCTCTGGGCGGTTTCAATCGCGCTCTTCTGCATTGGTCAATTGCTCGGATCGCTGAATTTTATCGCTACCACACTGGATCTTCGCACGAAGGGTATGACGCTCGCGCGAATGCCCCTATCCACATGGGCCTGGTTTATCACGGCATGCATCGGCTTGTTGGCCTTCGCAGATCTTCTTCCCGCTTGCATTCTGCTCATTCTCGACCGCACGGCTGGCACCAGCTTCTTCAATCCCGCCGGCATGGTGGTCAGCGACACGCTCTTGCCGCATTCCGGGGGCTCGCCGCTGCTGTGGCAGCACCTCTTCTGGTTCTTCGGGCATCCAGAGGTTTACATCGCGATCGTCCCCGGCTTCGGAATTGTTTCGCACATTCTGCCAGCCTTCACACGCAAGCCGCTGCTTGGCGGAATGCGCGTCATGATCGGCTGCATGATCGCGATTGGATTCCTGAGCTACATGGTGTGGGGCCATCACATGTTTGTGAGCGGAATGAATCCGTTTTCAGCGCTTTTGTTCTCAGTGCCCACTCTGATCATTACGATTCCCGCTACAGTTGCCACACTGATGTGGCTGGGTTCGATATACGGGGCGAATTTACGGTTCACGAGCGCGTCGCTCTTCTGCCTCGGTTTTATCTCGGTGTTCATCAGCGGCGGAATCAGCGGCTTCTTCCTGGCGCAGCCGGCGATTGACACCTATCTGCACGCCACGTACTTCGTCGTGGCCCACTTCCATTTCGTGATGGCCGTCGCGGCGATTTTTGGAATTTTTGCCGGCACCTATTTCTGGATGCCCAAGATGATTGGCCGAATGATGAACGAGACGCTTGGGAAACTCCATTTCTGGCTTACGTTTATCGGCGTCTATTGCATCTTTATGCCCATGCATTACCTGGGTCTTGCAGGCAACGTCCGCCGCTACGCCTCGTTTACTGACGACTATTTGATCAAGCTGATCCCCGTTCATCAGTTCATTACCATCGCGGCGCTGCTGACAGGCGCGGCCCAGTTGATTTTCCTGTACAACCTGATTCACACACGGTGGTGGGGGCCGCTCGCTCCCGAGAATCCGTGGGAGGCAACCTCACTCGAGTGGTCCACAACCTCACCGCCTCCATTCGATAATTTCGGCGGACGCCATTTGGTGGTGCATCAGGGCCCGTATGAGTACAGCGCGGAAGGCGCCGCGCGCGATTACGTAATGCAGACTGATCCTGATTTTGTCGCGAAAGCCTGAAACCCGTAACTACGAGGACTATGTCCGTCGCAACGTATACACGTATTGAACCCGCGCTCCGGTCTCGCCCGGCGATGCAGATCGCGCCTACGAAGGGAATTCCTTCGCAGACCGGCGTGTGGGTGGCTGTCTCTGCCATTGCCATGTCGTTCGCGGCGCTCACCAGCGCTCTCGTCGTGCGCCAGGGTTCGGGCGCCGATTGGCAGCGATTCGTGCTTCCTCGGATCCTGTACCTGGACACGATAATCCTTATCGCCAGCAGCTACACGCTCGAGCTGGCGCGCAAGCGCTTTGCGGCTGCTACCCCCCTGCGACCAGCGGGAGCTGTAGCACAGGCCGTCGTCAGTGGCGTGGCCGCGCAGGCGTCCGCTCTCCGGTCGAGCGGGCTCTACTGGCTGAATATTACGCTGACGCTTGGACTGTTTTTCGTTGTAGGGCAGGTACTCGCATGGCAGCGCCTTGCGTCGCAAGGCTTGTTTCTCGCCACAAGCCCGAGCAGTTCGTTCTTTTACCTTCTGACCGCGATGCATGGGCTTCACTTGCTGGGGGGTGTTCTGGGCCTGATTTACGTCGGATACAGGCTGCGCCGCAACGCGCGCAATGCGCAGACAAGCCTTGGAACTGCGGCTGTCTACTGGCATTTCGTCGACCTGCTGTGGGTCTATCTGCTGATGGTGATCGCCATTCGGATGTGATGATTTAGCTACGAGCTACGGGAGGATTTGTGAGCGATTCCGAGCTGACCATGGGATCCGCCGGGCACGGCGCCCTGCTGGAAGAAACTCCCTATGGAATGCAGTCGAAAAAGCTGGCGATGTGGTTGTTCATAGCCTCCGATGCGGTCACGTTTACGGTGGCCCTGGTCGCTTATGGTTTTCTCCGCATCGGCAGCCCCGACTGGACACGGCCGTTCAACTTCTGGCCCAGCATCGCCAACGGATTGGTGATGACGTTCGTGTTGCTCTCCAGCAGCCTCACCATGCTGGTTGCAGTGCGTGCCGCCAAGGCGGGCGATAAGCACAAATCGATCCAGTGGATTGGTTTTACGATCCTGCTCGGTATTATTTTCGCGGCGCTGCATCTTCGTGAATGGTTCCATATGTTCGCTGATGGCTGGGGACTCTTCCATAACCCGACCGGCGGTTCGGTGGACTTTGGCGCTGCGTTCTTCAGCGTCACGGGCCTTCACCTGCTGCATGTCACTTCCGGGGTCGTGGCGCTCGCCGTAATCGCGTGGGGATACAATCGTGGACGTTTGGACGCGAATCACGTCGAGACCACCAGCCTCTACTGGCACTTCGTTGATATCGTCTGGATGTTCGTATTTCCATTGATGTACCTGATGAACGCGCGCTGACCCGCGCTCGCACCGGAGGTAGGCACATGACATCGGCGGCACCTGAGCACGGTCCCGGTATGGGTACCTATGTGGGTATCTGGGTGGGTTTTCTCGCCATCGTCGGGATTGAGGTCTTCATTACATACCAGCATCCCGAAACCAAACATCTTCTTTTCACCCTGCTGATACTGGCGGCGATCGAGGCTTTGGTCGGGTTGCTCTACTTCATGCACATGAAATATGAGCGAAAGATTTTATTTTGGACGATCGTCCCGATCACCATTTTCGTCCTCTTTATGATGGACCATGTCTGGGCGGATGCTTATCGGCTGTTCAATCTGCGATTGCAGTGAACAAAAACTTGGAAACGAGGATGGCCGTATTCTCCGGGCGATGATATGATCCGCGTGATGCAATCGACGCCCTTAAAGCGGCTTGCAATTGGTTTGCTAGCCCTTCTGAGCCCCTCAGCGCTCTTTGCGCAGGGTTGTGCCCTGTGTTACCAGGGCGCCGCCGCCTCGGGCGCTCAGTTCATCCAGGCGCTCCGTCACGGCATCCTGATCATGTTTTTTCCTCCGATCCTGATCATGGGGGCGATCTTTTATGCGGCTTACCGCAAGCGCAATCAGTTCAACTTCGCGGAAGGAGCGGTGGCAGCCGACACCGCTCTGGAAGAGGATTTTGCGCCGGATTGGACCCTTGCGGATGAAGCGGAGTTTCGCAGGCTGACGGAAAACGAATCATAAGCAAGCGTTCTGGTGAACTTCTTCTTTCAGGATTTCGGGGTCGTAGGTCGGTTGATTAATCTCCGGGCTATTTCGCTATTTCTCACTTTCTATTTTGCGGCTCTCTCCGTTTCCGCGCAGATTTACCACGACCCACACAGGAAAACGACCGTCGGCTTTTCCGTTGATTTGAACACGCCTCCGGATACTGTCTTGCAGATTGTGAAGGCGGTCGCAAACGACTCCATCATTCGCGGCACATCGATGTACGCCAAAGAAACAGATCTCCCGGATGCAGAGTTCGCAAAATCGTCCACAGTCCTTGCCGCTCAGCCCGGTTCGGGCCAAGTATTTTACAAAGTAAAATCCAAGGTGCTGTCTCCCGAGCATTTCCCAGCCGCGTCTGATATGGGAACAGTCACGGTGCGCTACGTGGTGGAAACGGTGAATGCGCAGCGCGCGCATCTGGCGATCGATGCGGTGTTCGTTACGGACGCCGGGCACCACCTTTATGCCTCCGACGGAAGCGTCGAGACCGCCGAATACGCGGAGATCATTACGCAGATCAAAGCCCTCGAAGCTCCCAAGGTGCGTCATCACAACCCGCAAACTGTAGCCAACTCGGGGCAGGAAACGCTGGGACTGCGGAACACGCTGGCCGATGAGCAGTCGCGCCTGGCCGATTCGCAAGCAGCTGAAAAGAAACTGCAGGAACGAGTCAGGCAACTCGAGTTCAACACTCAGGGCCGCATTCGGGGTCAGGCCGTGCCTCTGAAAGCCTCGCCTTACAACCATTCAACCACCGTGCTTTCGCTTGGGAAGGGCCTGACCGTGACGGTGCTAACGACCACGAAATACTGGTATCGGGTGCGCACCGCGAAAGGCGACGAAGGTTGGATCTACTACGTGTTTCTCGAGCCGCTATCGTGAGCGCGGCCTACAAGAGCCGCATTGAAAGCCGCGCCCCGCGCTGCGGAAAGGCTTGGACTCCATGCCTGCTCTTCCTTTTCGTGCTTTTATTCACTGCGTGTCTCGTAGCGCGCGCTCAGGGTGCAGACTCGACAGATCGCGTCTACAAGCACAGGAAGGCAGAGGTTGAAGAGGCTCTGCAGGCATTGAAAGCGTACGCGACGAACCGCCTTCCGGTTCTGGATGGGTTCGTGAACGCTAACGCCTCCACGATCGCAAAGCTCGAGAATCCGCACTATCAACTTCGCATTGAAATTGAATCGCAGGGCCCCAACCAAACACTCGTTTCGGTCAGCGCGAAAATCACGGCTTGGAATGCGGAAGAAGATCCTTCGCGCTCGCAGTACGTGGTGGTTCCATCGAATGGCCGGCTCGAACAGGACATGCTCGACCGTTTGAGCGTTTCACTTGAGAAAGGCAACATCGATCGAAGCGGTGCTCGGAGCGGTGGCGTGGCTCCAGATGGATCCGCCACGCCCGCATCCGATTCCGCCGGCTCGTCAGTCCCGCCGATGCCCGCAGGCGCACCCGGTGGAAATGCGTCAGCCTCCCATTCGCCCTCGCCCGGCGCGTCACCTGGACAACCCGCGGCGAATCCTACCGCGCCGATGGCCGCACCAGGGTCAGTCTCGCGCGCGAACTCGAGCGATCCCGCCGCCCTCGCAAGCGAAATCGATTCCGTTCGAGCCCAGCTCCAGGCGGCTGAGACGAATCAGCGCAAATTGCAGCAGCAGATCTCAGAACTCGAAGCGAACGCAAGCTCTCAGAAATTTCTTTCGAATCTCGCGGTGATCAAAACGCCGCAGGCCTCCGTATTCCAGCAGGACGACGATACCTCCAAGGTTCTTTTCCGCGCCGATCCGGAAGACGAATTTGAAGTAATCAATGTGAAGGGAACCTGGGTCCATGTCCGCCTTGAAAATGGCGCCGAGGGCTGGATTCGCGGAGCGCAGTTGCAGCCTCCGCAAGAAGTGGACGACGCCGAAGATGCAGCCGCAGCTCTCAACTTCTCTACGCCCAATCAGGAAATAAAGCCGTTCGGCGGCGAATGGACCCCGCTAAAAGGGAAGCCGTCGCTCTTCGTATTCGCTCAGCCTAACCGCGCGATTCCCAGCGCAATTCTGGGCCAGAGCCAGTTCGCATTCGCGAAGCACATTTTCACCGAGGGTTATCGCGAGGCCATGCACTCCGAGCAGCCGATGTCGGGCGTTGTCGTTGTTTTTCTCGGCGATAAAGGAGGCGTAGCAGCCGCTACGCTTGCTGATATTCGTCGCTGGCGTGATGGTGCGATTACCGACAAGGTTTTCTTTGAGCGCTGTTCGTTCGACCCCCCGGAATCGTTCCGCGACGCCGCCGGGGCGAAACCCGTAAGCAATCGTTAGCTTTCTACAGTAATTGCGAGATACCGCTACAGCGAACCCCGCTTGGAACTTCAGCAATTCCCTCGCATAATAGAGGAGAGTGGAGCGCACGTTTCGGCGCTCGAAGGACTCAGTCATTCGATGCGACGAAAACTAAAATCCGGCCTCAGCACTCGCATCCTGGAGACTTCGTTGCGCGCTGGTTTCCGCAAGGCGTACGACACGGTCCGCGTGAATCCGGATCAATATCTCGCGCACCTGAAGCGCGTGCACCAGCTTCCCGTCTTGTCTTGGAAAGATATGCTGCGCGTTGACGAGCGCACGCTGAATCCGATCGCCACCCGCGTGATTTCTGCTTCCACGAAAACGGCAGCGCTGGAAGGAATGGGGTTTGGCCTTGGCGGATTCGCTACGATCCTGCCGGACATGGGTATCCTTTCAGCAATCACCGTTCGAATGCTTCAAAAGCTCAGCCTGATTTACGGCTTTGAGTACAGCAGTGCAGAAGAAGAGACGGAATTGTGGTTTGCGGCTGCCACGGCCGCTGGGCTCGATCTAGGGCGCGACTTCATCGAAAAGCAGGCTGTCGAACGCATTGTCCCGCGAATCATTGACCGCATTGCAGTGAAGGTAGGCACAGAAGTTGCCGAAAAATGGTCGGCCCGCGTAATTCCGGTACTGAGCGCGGGAGCGGGCGGCACGTTGAACTATTATTTCGTGCGGTCCTGGGGACGCCGCGCGCAGAAGCATTTCCTCGATCGCCATCGCGAAGCGCGCACGCTAAACGCCTTACCGCATCCCGCGCTGCCAGCCACGACGCCTCACACCTATCGCCGCCCGGCTCATTGACGCCACTCGGAGACGGCTGCAACGATCAACCGGTTAGGTGATTTTCAGCTCGCCACTGCGCCCGATCGTTTTTCCGCCACTTCATTTAAGCGCCCGGTTTTCACGTCATACACAAAGCCCCGCACCGGAATATCCTTGGGAATCCACGGATGCACTTTCACTTTCTGAATTTGCTCGCGCACATTTTCTTCGAGATCGCCGAACGCGTGGAACGCTGTGGGAACCACGGCCGCGGTACCAGTGGCGGACTGTAGTTTCGATCGAAGGTCCTCGTCTTTGAACGTCAGCATCCCGCAATCCGTATGGTTGATGATGATGAACTCCTGCGTCCCCAGCAGGTAGTGCGAGATAATCAGCGAGCGGACCGCATCTTCCGTCACGATTCCGCCCGCATTGCGAATGATGTGCGCATCACCCGTTTTTAATCCCAGCATCGCCTCTACCGACATGCGCGCATCCATGCACGCCACAATTGCGAGTTTCCGCGCGGGCGGCATCGCGAGATTGCCCAGTTTGAAATCCGCCGCGTACTGCCGATTCGCTGCAACCACGTCGTCCGTGACACTCATTTGAAAAGCCTCCGCTCTATATTAAACCCGCCCGCGTGCTGGTTCGGGGGATGTGATGCCGACGAATTCGGAACGGTCCACGAATTTGGGGGGATTTTCGCGGACGTCTGGAATCACGAAGAAGGTCCCACCTTCATACCCAAGGAAAAACCGGAGCGCGCTGGATTGTTAGGGCGCAGCTGAATCAGCCTTTTCGCTCCGTTCCAGGGCCGCGCGGTCCCAATGGGCCAGATTCGCTGCGCCCTCGTAAGTGGACTGGCAGAAATCGAGGAGCGCCGCGCGTGGGTCGGCCGCATTTCGGACATCGTCATATCCCAGCAGGAATTCCTTCATCTTCTCGTCGTACCGCGCCTGCGCAGGTTTCACGGAATAATCCCTGAACCCAGCTGGCTCAGGCGCCACGTATGCATAAAACGCCGGGTTGTCCATACCTTCACCGCCCGGCCACCAACCAACGCTGCTCACCTCGTGCGAATAAGCCTCCCGCGTAATTATGTCCGCCCCCGGCCGCTCCGGCGCCCGCTTCCCCGAAAATCGCGTGACTGCGAGATCGAAGCTCCCCCAGAAAAAATGCACTGGGCTGTCCTTGCCGATGAATCGCCCGCGAAACTCCTGAAAGATCGGATTCAGTGTCGTCAGGATGTGAAAAAAGCGCTCAACATACGCGGGATCGTATGACGCATGCGTCGTATCCTGATCAAACCGAATCGGATTCGGAACCTCCACCGCCATGGGCCAGATCTTCACGTCGATCCCCAGTGATTGCAGCGACGCCATGAATTCCTTGTAAAAGTTAGCCACGCTTCGCGGACCAAGATCGAGCACATCCGTCTCGCCCGTGCTGGTTTCAATCCGCAGCGCATGCTCGATGAAATCAAATTCCGCCTCGAACACCCCGGCGCGATAGGGAATCGCGGAAGTGGTCAAGCCGCGCGCGCTCACGTAGAACGGCACTTCCCACCAGTGATTAATAAACGGGCTGAGCGCCAGCCGCACCTTCCCCACAATCTGCGTCCACATGTGCAGCGTCTCGCAGGTATCTTTCCATTCGGCGTATGGCAATGCCGGCCACATTAGCTCTTTCGGCGGTGCGGACTCCGTTGTCATGCGATGCTCCTCGAAGTTTTTCTTCTGCGTCGGAACTTATTCGCCATTTCCTCGCCATCGAATCGCCACGGACAAAGCCGCGGCGGCGCCCATGAGTTTCGCTCATTCAACCCGAACCTTCAAATGAAACAATTGAGCGCTCCGCGGCCAGTGCTCTGCAATAACTCCGCTATCTTCGATATCATACGTTCTGCGACTCATGGCCCAGACAAATCGTGTGCAATTCACGCCGTCCCGCTCGATCGCGCGCCAAATTCGCCGCCTCCGCCTGCGCGACCTGCCGTTTGATACGGTCGAACTCGCAAAATTTCTCCTCGGCAAATCGCTCGTGCATGAAATCCCACAAGGGCGCCTTAGCGGGCGAATCGTCGAAACAGAAGCCTATCTTGTCGGCGATGCCGCCGCGCACTCCTTCCGCGGTCTCACCGCGCGCAACAAATCGCTTTTTCTCGCGCGCGGCCACGCCTACGTCTATTTTTGCTATGGAAATCACTTCATGCTGAATGTTTCGGGTGGCAAGCAGGGAATTGGCACGGGCGTATTGATTCGCGCCGTCGAGCCTCTCGAAGGCATATACATCATGAAACGCACCCGCCACACAAACCAAATACTCGATTTGGCGCGAGGCCCGGGCCGAGTAGCTTCCGCATTCCGCATAAATCGCAAGCTCGACGGACTGAACCTAGTCGACGGCGAAGGTTCTCTCTGGCTGGGCTCCGCCGCCCGCAAGACCGGCCCGATCGGCGAGAGCATCCGCATCGGAATCACAAAGGACGCTGATCGCATCCTGCGCTTCTACGAACTCGGCAGCCCCTTCGTCAGCGGCCCCAAGCGCCTCAACACCCGCGTGCTTTAGTTTTAAGTCTCGAGCCCATTCGTCCGCAGTGCAGAGCCGAAGCTGTCTGCTCGGGCGGAATGTGACCCACACGAACCGTAGCTCAGGTCCCTCCCGATGGATTTCAGATCGGGATGCCCTGAGGCCTGACTTCGAAGGGCGCTATTGTCGCGATCGCGATTCGTCACCTCTACGACTCAAACCGCGTGGTTCGATTCGCCCGCTCGTTTTCTCTTCCCACTCCCGCGCCTTTTCCGTAGAATCGTTGGTTGTCCCCGTGCCGAGGTAGCTCATCGGTAGAGCGCGGCCCTGAAAAGGCCGGCGTAGGCAGTTCGATTCTGCCCCTCGGCACACTCCAAAAGTGCTAACCCGCCGTCGAGTAGTTCCCATTCCGAAGTGACTTGATAGACCCGACGACCATCCGGCTTTACTGTGGGCTTCAACATGATCTTAGGCATGTGGCGAGCCAGCGTTGTCTTTGCTGTAGCGGGATCAGATTCCAACAGTTGACGTATGTCCTTCAAACTCGATTCCACAAACCTTCGGGTGTCCTGAATCTTGGTTCGCACGCTTTCTGGCTTTGCTGAGACTATCTGCGAACCAATCTCTTGAATCTGCCGTTCCCGATCCACAATCTCGGCCCTAATAGTTGTCGAATCTAGTCCTGAAGCAATAGCGCTACTAAGATTCCGTAATTCTTTTTCGAGTTTCTTCCGCTTTTGTTCCAGCCGTCCCATCTGACTACTGACATTGCGGACGGATTTATTCAGTTCTTCTTCGAACCTGGCGAGAGCGTACTCAATCACATTCTCCCGTAACACTTCGGTCTGGAGTTTCTTTAGCAATTGGGATTCGAGGATATCTCTACGAATCCGGACGTTATTCGAACAAGTGTTCCGAAAAGCATTCATGGGGCATCCGTAATGAGCATGCCCATGATTTGTTCCCCGTCCAGAAACGATAATCAAGTTGGCCCCGCATTCGGCGCACTTTAACAAGCCAGAAAAGAGGTAGGGATTTCCGGCCGAATTGCCACTCTTAGCCAAACCCCCGCGTCGGCCTCGCTCTCCATATACCGTCTTGACTTGTTTCAAACGGCCTTGAACCCTCTGCCAAAGAGCTTCGGATATGATCCTCTGTTCGGGGAATTCCTTCCGGACCCGATCAGCCTCGAGACCAGGGCGGGAGATGCGCTTATTATCTGTAGCCTTCGTGTGCTTCCGGGTTTTACCGAACACTACAACCCCTCGGTACCGCTCATTATGCAGAATAGTCCGAATACTAGAAGGGCACCAGCTCTGCTGAATTCTACCGGCAGAAGGCCGGGGTGAAACCACGCTCTCCGCATTCAGCTTTTTGGGAATAGCCTTAAAGCTGAGGCCGTCTGCGTACATCTGAAAAATCCTCTGTACGATTTCTGCCTGCTCTGGATCGACGACCAATTTTGAGGGGCGGCGTTTGCTGTTGCCAGTGTGAGGCAGGGCAACATTTGTATAACCGAAACATCTCCCACCCGTGTGAGTCCCTTCAAGGGCCGCTCCCTGCAAGCCGCGGCGAGTCCTGTCGGCCAGTTCTCGGATATATTCCTCGTTCATGATGCCTTTGAAGCCCAACAGGATATTCGCAGACCGTAAAGTTGAATCCGTACCATCGCAACCCAAAAGATGAATGTTGGCGAAACGAAGCTCCTTCAGAGCGCGGGCCTGCTCCTCTTGGTCGCGCCAAAGACGGGATGTATCTTCAAAAATGATGGCGTCAAAAGGGCAGGGAACCGCCCTGACAGCTTTCATCAGCTGTTGGTAGGCGGGCCGATCGGAACGTGCGCCTGACAACGCCTCATCCGAATAGACGTGCTTGTCCAATATCTGCCAGCCCTTTGAAGTGGCATATTGGCGGCACTTTCGGATCTGGTCTTCGATGGAATTCGGATTTTGGCGATCCGAAGAATAACGAGCATAGAGGGCGCATCGCATAGTCATTCTTTTAAAGCCTTTCGCGCTTTCTTAATGTCCGCTTGGGTCCACAATCGAATCTTGACCGTGCCAAGCATTTGAACCGGTGGGGCCTCAATTCGCCCCTGTCGGATAAGCCGCTGCAAATTTGACTGTGCAATCCCGAGCTTCTTGGCAACCTCAACAGTCGAGTATTTCCGCTCCATGTGATATAGCCTATATCATCAGGGATCATATGTCAACCAGATATCGCTTAATGAGGATTGGCACTAAGCACGTATCGATAATGTCTTTCAACGCAGGACTGATAGTTTTTGGGGATATGACGCGGAGCGTGGGCCTGGATTTTGCCGGCGCTGTCGCCGGGGCTGGTACGGAACGAAGTTTACGTGACGCGGGCATAGACACCTCTTCGGTTATCCAGCCCTGCCTACTGAGGAGGGTTATCAGCTTAAGTAGAGGTCCACTACCGGAGGAATCACGGGCAGCCTGACAGCCTACCTTGCCAATTCTTCGGCGGACGAACAGAACCAAGGATGCTGGTATTACAGCCTCACGCCGGACAAGGCCGCCATCATTAGTTTGGTACTATTCCTTTATAGTACTACGCCTCTTTCGATTTGTCAAGATGCAAAATCGGAGCGAAGGGAAACAGGGGCCATGTTCCCATTACCCTTCGCGGCCTTACGGCCCAAACCGGCTGAGGGCCGGTTCCGGATTCAATATGTGGCCCCAGACAAACGGCTCTTTAATGTCTTTCACAAACGTCGCCACTCGTGCAGGCCGTTTTGCAGGCCGTCATCGCACAGTTTTATCTGGGCCAAAGCGGCGCCGGAGCCTTGGGTTGAACCTACTGGGTTACCCCTTGTAATCCGCGTTTTCCGCTTCGGAAGTATGTACTTAGCGCAAGCCAACCCCTCTTCCTCAAATTGTCCTTTAGAACTAAAATCCTGTCATGAGTATATCTGGCAACCCCATCATCAAACTACGATGTGGACATACCATCGACTGGGGATTTGTTTACGATGTAGAAGATTGGGCTGACAAGTTCAAAGAACAGGAAATTACTTGCCCAGATTGTTCCGACAAAGGTCAGTATTCTCGGAAAAATCTCGTCTTGATTCCTGCAAAAAATCCATCAAAGAAATGAACTGAGCTTCTTCTTTCTCAGTATATTCGACTTGACGGTAACGAAGCCCTTCTTTGGTGTAAATCCAATCGGTCAAAATCTTCATAATTATTTAGGCCACCAGGAAATCTTAGGTATATTTTCATTTGATGTGTAACTATCCAACAAAAGCAACATGAATTCTAAAACACGACGAACAGGCCGACACGAAATCTTTTGTCTAGGTAATAAAGGGCCATGACAGAACAAAAAGAAACCAGCAACCCAACACGTGATTCCAACCAAAACGGCCATCCACTCGACCCAGAAGAGTTTGGTATTTTGGTTCGAGGCTGGTTCAAGCACTATTGGGATATTCCTCGTCAAAAATCCCCTTGGACGGATATTGTCATGGTCGTTCTCACTGCTGTTATTGCTGGAGCCGCTCTGTATTCGGCTTGGTCATTCAGCGAGCAACTCACGGAAGTGCAGCTTCAGACACAGCTTGGCGAACGGTCTTGGATGGGTTTAATTGGTTCCGTGACGATAGATAGTCTGAATATGGCACAGCCCCGTTACAGCCTTACCGCTCACTATCAACTTAAGAATTTTGGACATGGCCCAGCTTACAAAATCGTCGCCAGCGGGTGGTTCTCTACTACCTATGAAGATTACAAAATGATGGGCGAGCACGCTTGTGATGGCATCATGCACTTCACAGAAGGTACGGTGCCAGTTGGCCCTGAAGTTAATCAACCGCCCCCGCTCGGAAACATGCGATTCCCTGACCAAACTTTGGACGAAGCAATTGGCGAACCGAACGACCCTTTTACTGGTCCCTACGTACCAGATCTCAAAAAGATTTGGTTCACTGGCTGCGTAACCTACAAGGACCAATTTAAGAACTCGCACTGGAGCAGATGGTGCGTCACCTCTCCAGACTTCGGCCACGTAGCCATCAACAAAGACGTGCCATTGCATTTTTGTAATCTGTACAACGATACAGACGATAAATAAAAGCAGCCTTGCTACAACCTATTTACGAATCCCTTGCATGAAACGGAGAAACACTCATGACTTTAAAACTTTAACGGAAATGATTAAGAAATCGAGAGCGCAAACATTAGTCGCTACTATTGAGAGAGTTTTGATGGAGAATAGTTTGTTAAATCCAGAACAGGTAAAGAGCCGCCTGCCCTCCGATCTGCCCACTGCATAATCTTCCTGTGAACAAAATACATGGCACCTTTGGGGGTCATATCTAACTCCTTTGCGTTAAGTACATACTTCCGTTCCGCTTTTATACAAGCTTGTGATTCAACAATTATTGGAATCCTGGTTTGTCTTGTCCGCCGGTTTGATACCGCGGGGAACGTCATGTCTCGATGGGGCTTATATCAGTCGTGACGCGGCCGTATTGCGGTTGTTTGGGAGGATGGAGTCTTTTCAAGGCTGAGTCGGCGTTGGCCGCAAACCTCTCAGCGAATTTTCGATATGCCCTTTCGCGTTCATCAACAGTCATGCTTCGAAGAAAAGCCTCTATTTCTAGGTCTGAAACGGCCTTCTTTTCGTCCGGCAACTCCGCAAGATCAGCAGGATAATGCTCTGTCAATGCGGCCAACACCAACCGCCGACGATTTGTGCCGCCTTGAATCTCGACTTTTATTGGGTTATCCATTGATGTTTATTCCTTCGACCGGCGGTGCTGGAGGTGTCATCGGGTCTTCGAAACCCACGATTACCGCGTCCATTCTTTTTGCAAGATGTGGATACTGCTTTTTGACTTCGATGATATTTACGGACTTCTGCGATTTCATCCATGCGAGCAATTGAGGTCGTGTAAACGGAATCGAGACATCGCCCAAAGCATGATAAGTTTTAAAAACCGTAGTCTCTTCTCTAGAGACGAGGTTTTTCAACTGATTCCTTGTAGCATTAAAAGCCGCTTCCAGCGACGAGACGCTAGTTGTTTGTCTATTGTTTGTTAGCCACTGTTCGATAATTTCGGCATTGGCGCGACTCATGTATTCCCGGTGAGAAGGCCAGAAAGCGAGCCAAGCTTCGTTGTCTCGAATCTTCCGGACAGCTTCGGCTGCCTCCTTTTCAAGCTGTTCGTCCGATTTAAAAACACGACTTTCTCGACCAGGCGCACGGTCACGTTCGTGCAGTGCTTCTATTCTGTCTCTTTCCTTTTTTGCTTTTTCCGCCGCGATCTCGACGGCAGTAGGGGGCTCTTGAAGCTTGCCCGCACCAGAAAGATCAACCCATGCGCTTAACCAAGCGTCGCTTGAGGTCATGGCCTCTTCGCCTAGCTTCTCGCTGATATAATTGCCAAGTGCATCTAGGTTGCTTTCCGAATGCAGGTACCGGATGGTTTTCTTGTTGATCTGATGGACGAAAGTCACATACGCATTTCCGATCTGGTCCAAAGCTGTCATAGCCCTCTCCTTGAATTCTCAGCATCTAGAATTTCCCGAACTACACGGCGAAAATCCATTGCCCTTTGACTCAATCCTTTCTCTCCCGAGACTGGATCGATGTGACCCGAACCTCGAGCCTTGTCAAACCAGAAGTCTCGATAGAGTTTTGAGTCCAACTCTCGGATATCTTGAGTCGTGTGAATTTCCGGAAACGGATATCTCCAAGGTTCAGGCTCGGGCACTGACGCTGGAGTTTCGAGAGGACGAGGAGCCAACTTCGACAACAGGCCAGAGCTGGCTAATTCCCAACTGTTCGGATCGTCCAAGGTGAGATTTCTCAACAGAATTTCGCTTTCAATTAGGTTGGCGTTGGCGTCGCACGGATGCAATGCGGGATACCTTCTGAAAAACATGGTTGTGCCTGTGGCTAACTTCGTTCTTTTTTGTGCGGCTGTAAGTTGCTCGCGATTCATTAGAATTGCTCCTTACCCGCAAGAACGCGAGCAACCTGACGTTTAAATTCGGGATCTTGGTTCCACTTTTTATGCTGTTCCAGGGGAATCGCCGCTATTGTTTTCTTGTCGAGCTTTCCCCACTTTGGAAGCGGCGTTTCGTTCTCTTTCTTTTCCACAATGGGATCGGTCGGCTTGTAGGGCGGATTAAGTTCAAATTCGTTTTGGTGCTTAGCAAATATGTCTTGCAGATGCCCGGTCTCCCAAGGCAAGCCCTCCGCTTTCAGAAAGTCGCTCATCTTTTCAGCGTTTGCTTTACACGGTTTGAACTCTGGACACTTCCGCATAAAGACCAGCGATTCATAATTCTGTTCGAGGTTCTTTAGTTCCAACGCCTCTTGCGGCGTCAGCTCTGTGCTTTCGTCACTCATGTTCTTTATTCCTTACTGCCATCAATCGTTTAAAACGTTGACGCTAATGCTCCGCTCAACTCGATCTTCTGAATTGTTACGGTCTGTTGCCCGGCTCAAATCGAGCCGTCTAAACGGTTTTCTTCCGCAGACTTAAGAATGTTTTGGTTGGATGTCACCGAAGGAGATCTTTTTAGCCGCCGTCTGTGACGACTCATTCCAATTGCGCAGGCCGGGAATTCCAAACGGCCCACGAGTCACGTTGGAATCTCCGACATCAACTGAGGGCGATTCCGTATTGGGCATGCCTTCTCGCCAAACACGACCTGACGAAACATTAGAATGAGTGCCGGAACCAAAGATCATTTCGTGCTGGGCTCGCATGGCGGCTCGGCGATCCTCAGCTTCTTTGTCCTCCTGAGTTTTGTCGGCTTCTTCAGCGGTTATTAATCCTGGCAAAAACAAAGAGGCCGTAGAGATGCAGTCTAATCGGTCGTCTTTTTGTTTTCCCGTGCTCGAGACTCGAATGCCGTCTTGCCATTCAAACTCTGCAAACGTATCTTCGATCCACGGTCCGCGCACGAAAGTGAGGCGGCGTGGTGTGGCACCTAGTAATCCTTCCAAGCCTTTAAACCTGATTATTTTCGCTCGGGGAGTCTGTGTAGTCGGTCGCCAATAGATATTCAATGTGACGTTGCGGCGATCACATTCGAGTTGCAACGAAGCTGCCAAATCCTGCCAAGCATTATCCTTTTCGATGACAATCGTGTAGGGCTTGTACTCGATCCAAGTATCGACGATTTGCTTCGCGAGTTCGCTCGTGTGCCAACGATCAGCTTGGCTGTGAAGAACGCACATCGATGGCTGCCCGATTGAGTTGTTATGAAACTGCGTAATTGAAATTGCGGATCGGTCCGCCGTGCTTTTAGTTGAATGAGCGCGGTCGACTGCCATCAAAAGTTGATGAATATTGGCATCAGGATTAGGTGCTTTCTCCACGATGGCCGCTTCCAACTGCTCGCGCTCAAAGTTCAAACGGATAACATCCCCGTCTGACGTGAATACAAGAAGCTTTTGCTGCAGTACGGTTTTCAATTCGTTGTTGCTTAGTGATTTCTTAAAGGCTGCCCAACTGAACTGTGTGGGAAACCGCATCTTCACTTCATGTTCCTGCACTTGGTGCCAAAGCTCTGGCTTGTCCAACAATTCACGACGACGGGCTTCGTCTATCAACTCAAGGCACGGATCGAGCTTTACGGCTACCGACTTGGTTGTGTTGATGGAGTTGCGATTGATGACGGTCCAAAGCAGGTCTCCCAAAGCATAGGGGGTGCCAAGCATGAAGACGAACGAAGCGTTACCGCCTTCACGCAATTCAGTCATTAATTCCCACTTTCGCTGAGTTGTGGCGCGAAGTTCTGGTGTATCGCTATTTGAATTATCGGACAGGTCATCTGCGAGGATGATATCCGCTCTTCGGCCGGCCACCGTGCTGTCGAGTCCGACACTGAACATCGTCGCTTGCGCCAGATTCAAGCGAGCGCAGGGATTCTGGTAGGTTTGTACTGAGCCTTCGTCCTCTTTTGTGTAGAGGTTCATTTCGGCAAAGATCTGCTGGAAAAGCGTCAGGTCTTCATTTTCTACGAGGAAGTGCTTGCGAAAGGCTTTGACCGTATCGCGGCTCAACGGAGTGGTGGCGCTCGCGACCAAAACTCTGATGTCGTAGAACGCGCAGCACCAACACAAGAGATAGGAAACCATCCAAGTTGTTTTGAAACTGCCTCGGAAGGCCATGCAGAGGTAGTCGTAAATCTCCGCAAGACTCGACAAGACCTGTTTCATTTCTCGCTGAGAATAATTCTCAGAAAGCGCGTTGATATTTATGCGCGGAAAGAACTCCTGCCACTCTTCGTGCAAGGCCTCGAAATCACGATCCAATAACACGTTTCCCAATTTGCAGGGATCGCCTTTCAAAGCCCGAAGTGCTTGATACTCTTCGAAACTAATCTTGTGACCTTCTTCCCAACGACCTTGTTTGGCCGTCTGTTCACGCCACGAGCACGCAAAATCCCATAATGCAAGTTGGTCTTGGTTGCGAAATACTTCATTCTCAGCTTTGGCGTCCTGAACAGACGGCAAAAGTTGTTGAGAACTTTGCATCCGAATGGATTCCAAAGCGGAAAGTACACCATTGGTCCAAAGGAATCGGTTGGCGGGGATCTTCAAACCCTTAGCTGCGATAGTGCCGAGTGCGTATGCTGCATCAACGATGTAGCCTTTCGAAAGATTACGGCGATAGCGGAGGATGCCTTTGGCTTCCTCTTTCTTACAAACATCCGAGCAATCGTACGCCTCAGCTGCAGCTTCTTCGTGTGCCTGCCTTTTGCGTTGTCGCTCAGCTCGCTTATAAAGCCGATTGCGCTTCCGTTTGCTTGCGGCCTTTCGTGACTCAGGCGCAGATTCAGCGGGTGAGGTTTCAACAGCCATAACTTCGGCTTTCGTTTCTTCCAACGTATTACTCCTGGAATGCAAAAAGGCCTCATAAGGAGACATCGAGAGCGTACTTGTAGTCCTGCGTCGCGGGCCGGTGCCAGCAGAAACACGAGGGCGCTACATTGACAAGTGTTCTTGGAGATTAAGCGAAGGGAACTTAAAGCGGCACTCGTTTGATTGCGGACAAAGTGCTCGCTTATAAACTCGAAAGAGAAAAGAAAAATTGATAGAGCTAAGAAATCCTTTTAAATCCAAAAAGAAATACAGTGCCCTTGGGGCTTATGCTCAGTATTTCTGCGAACATGCCAATGCTTCCATTCCTCACGATGGTACCTCCGCCACATAATCCACCAACCCGTTTGGGACAACTTAAGCTTACTCCGGTAACAACGAATTGGCTGTTTCCGGCGGAATATCGAATATCTGGAATCTTTACGTCAACCATCTCACCATGAGGCCCAGATTTCTCGCTATATCTAAAAGCATCCCAATCTATATTCCATTGAGCTAACTCACCCTTCGTTTGATACGGAAATAATGTCTTTTGGTCGGAAATGTCGAAGATTACGTAGCCGAGAGGATACTCGGCGAGAAGTTTGTCTGGCGCAAGGGTGTTTTGTTTATCCTTCAGAAGTTTTTCGATTCTATCTAGTTGCGGTTTTACCTTGGGATCGCTTCCAGTAATGACCGTTATCACACCCTGATTGTTGGGGGCATTAAAATTGGTATTGCCATTGCCCTGATTGCTTTGTTGAACCGAGGGCTCCTGCTTCTGTTGTGCTGCTTCCGTAGAGGGTTTTTGATTTTGATTTGTGAGACCGTACGTCAATACACCAATAATCAAAGCCAAAGCAGCGGGCAGCACGTATCTCAGTTTAGGGTTGCTGATTAGGTGCTTGCGCGCATATGCGATCAAAGATAACCACAGGAAAACCGCAGCGGTCCACGCCAACCACTCAATCCCATATTTCACGCCGAAATACCCTCCGACAGCGCTGATGGTCGCGATTACGTATTCTCTGCCGTGGTGGTCGTCCATACAACAGGACTATACCCCTGGTTTGAACCATGTGAAATCCTTTAGGCGAGCTAGAAGAGAGTTTCAGGACAGATCACAACTTTCAATTAAATGTTGAGTGGAACTGTAGAGTCACTGTATTCCTTGAGAGAGGTGCATATGCAATTCCCGAATGCGTGTTTGCTAGCTGAAGCCCTACCGAAAGCCTGCCAGAAGCGCGAGGGAATCCAGCATCGAATCCGATCGCCGGTGATTATCCGAACTCTCGAAGTCGTAGCGCTCCGTCTCCGCCAACAGAGCAGACACATACGGCCCAGGGCTAATGTGAAATAAATGTTGATCGATCAAATTCTGCAATTGGCGGATTCGAAGACTCTTTGCTCCCACCCGATTGTTCGGAACAAAAGTCTCGATTATCGGGATCGACACTTCGCGCATTTCGGCTCTTAGGACAATCGTGTCCATGAGCAAATCACAAGCTCCATTCCCATTTCTCTCGAGCCAAACCCTCTGAGGACGCCACAGTTCAATTGAGGAAACGATTTGGTCAGGGAGATCGAGTCCTTTGAATCTCCCGTGAACACAATCCAAAACTGTGAGAGCTGAATCTTCGTCCAAGAAACCTACGGCAACTGACGACTCATCGCTTGTAGACGACGCCGTATAACTCGGGTCAATTACTAGGCGGACGGGCGGGTACGGTGGGCGGGATGCCACGGGCAGGATACGCTCCCGCCATTGACGTATCTGAAATCGGAAACCGTCCGACATACAACAATCCTTTTTGGTGCCTTACGTTCGTAACAAATCTGGAGGAAAGTGACGCCATGGGGCGACTCGTACGGGGCTATGTCGCTTTTCGAAAATCCGTTTTCTAGCCTCAATTCCGAACGACTCTCCATAACGAAATTCGTCACAACGCTCAAATCGAAGATCACGCCGGTAATCGGGGAACTTCCTGCTTGAATTGCTTGCGTGCGCCCTTCAATACGTTGCATTTGTTGCGGGATGGTCAACGATAGTGCTTGACTTGTACAAACCCAACGGTTAGGATTATGGAGTGAACAAGAAGCAAATCGCCGAACTCATGAGTTATCTAGGGTCTCGCAAATCAAAGGCGAAGTCGGCGGCTGCTCGTGCGAACGGCAAGAAAGGCGGCAGACCAAAGGGAGCAAAACCAAATGATTAAGATGCAACCGCTATCCGACCGTGAGTTGCTCGCCGTTCTCGGCGCGGCTAAGAAAGAAAGTCCACGAGACCACGCTCTACTTTTGCTTTGCTACAGCCATGCAATGAGAGCCAATGAGTGCGGTAAGTTGCTTGTTTCCGATATCTCAATCAAAGACCAGACGATTCGAATCCAACGAACTAAGGGATCTTTGACCACGACAGAAAGATTGGCGCCACACAGCAACGCGTTGCTTGACCAGCGCAAGACTGTAGGGAACTGGCTACGAATCAAGCCTGAGTCGCCCTACTTATTCCCTTCGCGAAAGAATGCCATTCTGAGCCGCGTTCAGGTCTATCGCCTATTTCGTCATTACGCTGAAGCGGCCGACTTGCCGGATACAAAACGTGGAGTCCACTCCCTCAAACACACTCTCGGACAGAAGCTCGCTGATCGCGGGACCGACATCAAGGAACTGAGGGTTATAATGGGTCACAAACTCATCACATCGACCCAGCACTACTACGAGGTCTCGCAAGACCACGCCGATGCTACGAAACAAGCCGCTTTGCTCTCGGTTCGAATGTAACTTTACCCTCAAAATGGGTGCTAAAAACGCCCCATTTCCCACTCCTAAATCCTGTGTTTGACCACCCCTTTGTAACACTTGGTTATTCTGTTACATTCACGAACCCAACGGATGGCTTTGGCTAAATATCCCAAGCCAGCCGTAATACCTTCGGCCATTGTCCCCTAGGCTGCCTCTACTTTCTTCCTGCCCGACCACGGTCTAAGACCGTCACCAGGATATCCAGTAATCGCATTGGCAGATTCAAGGACGCGTTTATTTCGCGATCTTGACCGAATTCTCATTGAACGTGGAGTTGTCAAACGGACAGAGTAGACAACCATATCGTAATTCGCTGTATTATCATACAGTTATAAGGGCGACGAATATTTCATCAGTTATTTCGTGATTTTCCGGTTGAAATCAACTTATTCAAGAAAAATGCCGGACACGACGGATTGAGATGGTTGTCACCATTACATCTCACGAACGACGACGGCTCAAGGCGGCGCGATCCGGCTCATTGGTCCTCGGTACAGCAATACAAATACCCCACGGAAAGATCACCCTTCTGAAATCTCTCCCTATAGGGAGAGAGATTTCCAGAGCCTAGGGAAACTCTTAAATGCTCTGGAAAAAAACAGAAGGCTAATCTACTGATTCTTTTCCGCTTACTCATAGGCTCTGGATGCTCTGAATTTATGCCCAGAGACCACATTTCTGAAAAATGCTCTGGAACGTTTCAGAGGGTCGGAACCGGTTAAAAACTAACGTGCGGTCCCCGATTTCCTAATTCTGATTCAGATAGGCAGATACCATTTGCGGCGTCAACGAGGCGTTCATCCGCAATCAATCCATTAATAACACCGTAGATCTCGACCCTATCCCGGCCTATACCTTTGGCTATCTTGTTACGCGAAAGCTTCTCTTTCACGTGAGCTTGGACGTAAGCCAAAATCGAATCCTTCAGTTCAGCTGATCGATCCAAGCCACCTTTGACGATTTTGTATGTCACGCGTCCCGTCTTGGCTTTTATTTCCTGTTCTGTGGGGAACTCGAGCAACAACTCAATTAGGGAGTCCTCTCCGTCGCGAGTCTTGAAGCCTTCAATCCTCACGCCTGTGCGTCCTACCTTTTCTACGAATAGCGCGCCACCGACGCCGCCTGGAATCGCCGTTGCCCCTCGGTACTTACCACCCTTTCCTTTACCAGCCTTCGGTACGTGGTGGATGATTAGAACGCCCGCTGCTCCCGCATCGATCAGCTCGTTCAGTTCAAGGCTAAATGCAGTCATATCATCCGTGTCGTTTTCTTTCTTACCCGGATGAAAGTCCTGCATGGAATCAATGATGATGAAAGGATGAATCGTTTGACACAGTTCCAAGAGTTCTGCACTGTTGATCTCAGGGGCTTGTGGATTTGTAAACCGGCCTAGCAACTTTGCGTTCTTTTTGTCTCTGAGATTGCCTACGAGATAGCGTCTAAGCGAGATCGTACTCTTGCTGTTCTCTCGATCCAATACCAACACGGGATGCTTCTGTGCCGTTCGGCGCACAAACATTCCGCCCTCGGTGATAGCGTCAGCGATGAAGTAGGTCATGTACGATTTGAACGAGCCAAAATCCCCCGTCATCATCGTGCTCTCACCCTTTGTGATAAGGCCAGGAATGATGAACTCTAGCGGCGTATCTTCGATGTCAGAAAAAGGCGTCGCTCGGTCCCACAACCGAGCGGAATTAGGAACTGCATTGGTCTGCGGTTGGGTATTAAGTATCTCCGTTTTTGTGGACGAATCGCGCGTAATCCGTTCGGCAGTCGAGATAGCGTTAGCGATCGTAAGCTTTCGGAAATCTTCTTCTCTCTCCTCCCACTTAGGCCGAAACAATGATGAATTCTCGTAGTCATTCCAGATCGCATCAGGATTATTCCCATGTTTTAACGCTGAAAGTGTGCAAAGCGCCAGATCAGCGGCAGAACGATCACCATACGTAACAGAATTTCCGAATCCATCCCTGATGATGAGCGGCTTGTCACCGGTCACGGTTCCGCGCATCAGCAATTCATACTTATTCGTGATGACTGAACCCGGTTGTTCAACCTTTACGCTTTCACTTCTCGTAGGCTCCGCCATGAGCTCGGTTTGTGATTTTGTTTTACGGGAAAATTGTCCTTGAACTTCTCGGCACAAGTTGTATAGAGGTGATAAATTTCTTTTTTCGACAGGGACATCTTCATTAAACCACTTGTTGCCTGTTACGGTAAAATATCGTCCGATATTATAGACTTCGACTCCCACCTTATCCCCGTAGCCGGCCGAAAGACTCAAATTAAATTTATGCTCCTTGAAAGGCCAGTCGCCAATGGTCCATACGCGCAAGCCCAATCCCGAAGGTGTTCGTTCAGTGTAAGAATCCAGTAGATCTACAATTTTGTCTGCCCAAGGTGCGATGGCATCCGTTTCAGGATTCAAACAACCATCGATGTCGACGCCCACAATGTGTTTTTCTACAGCCGTTCCACCGATGACGAAGCCTAGTCCTTCGACGCGGTTAATTGTGGATTTCGTCATAGCGGTAATGAAGTCAGTCCAAGTGGACGAATCCGTAGAACTTGCATGTCGATTTGTGCCTGCAACAAATAGGGGTTTGTCACCATCCTCAGTCAGTTTCCACGAAACCCAATTAGGCATTTCCTTCAGTAGATCGGGGACGGATGATAAAGGATCGTAATTTGAGAGTGCGTTCACGATCGCACCTCGGTTGTGACCGGGGTATCAATCACGACGTTTAAGGCGGTTGGACATGGTCCCTCTTGAACAGGACTCGCGTCGAATGCTACCGCTGCGCCCACGACAGGCACACCGGATTTAAATTGTGAAATATGAAAAAACCACTTCCGAAATTCCTTGCCGGTGCCGCTCGACAAAAATCCGAAGCCTTTTGCCGGTAGGTACGCGCACACCATTGCTTGTTGTCTCTCCATGTTTGTTTCTCCTTGAATCATTCAGTTTTGGATTTGTACTGCCACTGCTTCAGGGCGTGCGATCCATTAGAGGCGTGATACCAAAGCCTATTTCGAGGATATAGTGCCCAAGTCTTACAACGAAGAACTAAACTGCCTTTGACTCAATTGATTGCGTCTCGAGCATCGCATCGGCTCGAGTCGCGTAACTCGCCGCGATGTGTGGGGCGACACTCGGAAGAGGGTTTTTACGAAATATGGTTTCCCACTTCAGAAATCGTTCGTATCCCGCATCGGAAACTAGCCACGCGAGCGCGGCTTCGCTTAGTTCTTCTTTCACTTTCTCATCTCACTTCCAGCTCTTTGGCTGTCTTTCAATTCCTCCTGTATCCGAAGATTAGCTTCCGGCCGAAAGGTGCCTGCGTTTTTAATTACTGCTATTGGAAAACTTTAAATTTGGCCTTCGACTAGCGCGGCAACTGCCGCCGCACGCTGCGCTTCCTTCTCAGCGGCGGTCAAAGCGCAAAGGACAATCATGCAGCGCGCATTGTTAACATCCTCATCATTGCTGTAAAACGAGATCGCCCCTTTTCGGTACAGGTCAAGCAATGCACGAATTGCGTTAGTGTTTCCAAAATCAAGTGGAATCGGCCGAAGCAGCAAAGCGATGCGCTCAAGTTCTGCGATGAGGAGGTTTAGTCCGTTCACATCATCGATATGCTGGTTCGTCCTCCGTCCCGCCAGAAAATTTGACAGTCCTGACGGGCTCCAACCGGCTAAATGTGCGAAGTCAGTCGCTTGAACCCCCAACGCAGCCAAACGCCCCGGCAGTGTTTCACGAACTTCTTGCGGTGTTGCCATAATCTACTCCTTTGTGAAAACTTCACTGATTTTTCAAAGTCGTCAGGACAAAAAAGGGGTCGCACTGCCCACTCATTTTCGAGGGGACGAGGCGGCCGGGCAGAGGTTAAGAAACCTTTTTACCTCCTTAAGAGATGTTCCAATACAGGCATGTCTGCAAGTTGCACGCAACAAAGAACTTGCAAAGGCCCTCGATTTTAGTAAGTGATAGATTCGGCGTGGGTTACTGGAAAAGGCACGAAAACATTTTCCGAACCAAAGATTTTTTCATAAATTTTCAATATCTTCTATCCCCACTATTATGTGATGTTTATGTGCTGATTAGGTCGGTTAGAATGATCAATGACCCTGAGTCATCCATCAGTGAAGAAATTTTCAAACTGGCTTGTTACCCCAAGATTCGAGCCTTCGAACTCAGGCATATTTTTTCTATTGATTATAGGTGTTTGAGTGCGGCCTGTCTGAAAGGCGCAACAAACAACGGCGTATTGATTATATTTTTAGGCCGTCAAACCAGGTCCTCCGATCCGCCTACCCCGTCACCCATTGCTTCACATACGGGAATTTCGACGTGATATCTCGACGGCTCGTTGAATTTGTGATGCATACTTGCGTATCTCTTCGTGGGCTGGCTGTTAACCGTCGCGAGCCGGTCGGGAATCGATATGATCTGTCACTGCGGTCAAGAACTGTTTGTCGCGCCCGTTCTCCTAGACGATCAGTTCGTTTTGATCCACGCAAGCGGGCGCCTCTTCTATAAAGGGCGCTGCTTTGAAAAAGAATTAAGTGAGGACGACGTCTTGACGCTGGCTCTGTTCTGCACTTTCGAGTCCCTGCATCCGGAAGATGTGAAGTTGCACGCTGGGCGATTCTTTGATGGGAGAGAATTTAGTAAGGATGAGGTTCAGAGAATTCTTGGAAGGATGAAGCTAGAATGAAGGGAAGCGACAAAAGGGAAGCAGTCCGGGTTACTTCGCAAACTGCTATCTCTCCTCTGTAATTTGGCTCGGCTCCGTCGCTATGACCTCAGGCTTCCCTCGATAGCTCGTGATCTTGCCCGTCATGCACACCCTCGAATCCTTGTATTTCGTCTCGGGCGTTCCGAACCTCGCGCGATCGCTGCCCCAGATAAGGTTCGTAAAAACTTCCTTCGGATATGGTTCGTCGAGGTTCGGTGATTATTTTGGTTTTTTTGTGTGCTGAGGTGGTGAAGGCCGAACAGACAGAATAGAAACCGAGTGCTGACGAGCGTGCGATGCGATTTCATGGAGCCCGGCCTTCGCAACGAACGCGAAGGTTGGTTCAGCGCTCAGCGCATCGAAGCATCCTCAGGGGGAGCGGGGGGTTTTATTGATCCATCTTGCTGTAGGTGTCGCGAAACTGCAATTCCCTTTGTTAGAGGTGGAACATACAACAGAACGTGGCCATCGATCTTATAGAATCGTTCCGTCATGGGATCGAACGAGTGCACCAGCCCCGTCAGATCAGCTGGACTAGGACGTGTCCAACCGTCACAGTTTAGAATCTGAGAATCCGAAGCAAGAGACAGGATTTGGCAACCCGGCTGAAATTCTCTCAGACTCTCTTTCCAGTTCGATGGAAGTCCAACACTCTCTATCTCTGCGAAATTCACAGGTAGGCGATGGTACACCGATTCGTAGCCGATACTGTCCCGTCGAATCTCAAGCAACTTTGCTTCGGTCAACGGAGAGCCGATACTTGAATGGTTAACTTTACGTGACGGTACAGCGCCATTGCTCGCAATCTTACGAACCCAGTCGACCTGTTTTCCTATCTCATCGGCCTTTGCGCTTACTCCGGAAAGGGACATGGATCTCAACTTATAGCCTAAATAGTTGTTCACCGCACGCCAGGCAACAACCAAACCTAGAATGATTAACGATAGTGTTAGTAGGTATGAAACCAAACCTGACTTCCACAATCTCCATACACCATTCTCAACGCTCATGTTTACTCCTCATTACGGGGGAGAAAACTGACCGGAAATAGCGTTTAGGACACCGATCGCTGCAGGGTTATTGTTGATGCCGTTTTGAACCATCGCCTGGCCCCCTGGCACGGCGACGCTTAGACTGGAGTAGGGATAACCACCAAAGTACACGCCGCCAGTCAACCCAGTGACTCGCCCCCCAGTGAATTCCAGACTTGTCATCCAAGCCGTGAATCCGCTTCCCTGGTCCATCTTTGCAGCTCCGCCGTAGATCCCTATGTACATACCGGAGCCAGCGTCACTGGAGTCATAACCAAACCCTATAGTTACCCCCTGGGATGAATTTGGCACGACGGAAATGTCCCCAAAGTTCATGCTATTCTGACTCCAAATTGAGACGGAGTCAACATTACCGTCGCCGTTTATGCCTACCTCCGTTACAGCAAAACCGAGAAGTTGCTCCTGAAGAGCTACAAGCTCCCCTGGAACAGAAATTGTCTGGCCTGTAGAGGTCCCCGTCGACGGGTCGCTGGCAGGATCGGCACCGCTACTCTGCGGACTGCTGCCATCATCCTGAGAGTAAATTGGATTATTAGGGTTAGCTATCGGCGAGGAAAAGGCACCTTGTCCGGAGCCGCCATTCAGAAGACACATCGGATCGGTGCCACAGTACTCTCCGCCCAGCCAACCACCAGCACCGTCCGGAGGTGCGCCAAGAGGGCGGCCAGAACTACAAATTTTATGGTCACCCACAACGAGCAACCCACCCTTGCATAATCCAGTAGGGTCAGAGTGGTTGATGGGATCGTTGCTGACATAGGTATATCGGTTGAGACTCTGAGGGTCTGAGGTGTTGCCGCGAACAGGGTCGGGCGAAGAAAACCGGCCCAGGCGGTTCATGTCATAGCGCGCCCACGCGTAGTCGTTCCCCGATTCGGAATCCCGCTGGTAATTCGTGAACGTCCATTCGTTCGACGCCGTCGCGTACCAGCTCTCTCCAAACGGATAAGTAGCCCGCTGATCTTGAATCCCCCCAGTTGAATTGGTCCTAACACGGAGAGAGAGATGGTCGTTGTGATGGTAGTAGATTGTACCGTTTTGAATCGCCGCTATCAATTGACCTGCGCCATAAATATATTCGTTCGTCGGGGAAGATGGTGCAGCTCCATTCAAATATTCTGCGATTATCTTTCCGCTAGAGTAAATGGAAACGGTTGTTGTGCTTCCAGATACTTTCTTAACGCGTAGCCCATTTCCATCATAGGTATAAGTTCCAGAACCCAGAGAGCCACTACTCGTAATCGTACGGTTCTCACCGTCGTACGTGAGCGTGTTCGATCCGTCGTTTGTCATGTTCCCGCTAGCGTCATAGGAGTAGCCACTAGTTGTGATTCGATTCGTTGTGGCGCTCACGGTGACTGAGTTCGATGGTCCGGTGCCCGAAGTGACCGTTTGGGCTGTCCGGTTTCCATAGCGGTCATAAGTAAATGACAACCCCCATTTAGCATAGTTGGTGGAGCCCACCGTGACCGCGGTATTCAACCTGGACAGATTATCGTAGGTGTAGTTGACAGTCCTCCCGTTGTCCACATTGTCGGTGATACCTGCGATCTGACCGTTGTTTGCGCCAGCTGCTCCGTAAGCATAGCTGAGGCTAAACAGGGTGCTGGCACCCTTCACGTCCGTTATCGAAGTCAGCTGCAACCGATCTGGAGAGTAGCCGAATGTTGCAACCACACCATTGCCATAATTAAATCCTGTAGTCTCCGAAGCTGTATTGTAGGCGAAGCCGCTCGCAAAAGGATTTGTATTCGAGGAACACGAAGTTGACGTTTGAGCAACCGCACATAATCGTCCGATCGGATCAACGCTCTGTTGAACGACCCGGCCGGAAGGATAGGTAGTCTGGGTCGTCTCGCCCATGAGATTGTACTGATAACTTGTCGTATAGGTTGTGCTCCCGACGACCCTTTGGACCTGAGTCGTTTGCCCCAATTTGTTGTAGGAATACGTAACAGAACCAGAAGGGTCAACCATTTTAGTCAACCGTCCCAATGCGTAGATGCCAGCCCCTCCCTGGTCGTAGTAATTGCAGACGTTGGCGGTGTTGTTTGTCCCTCCCGTAGGATCGCAGACGTTGGGCATCGCAGCAACGCCACTCCCGTTGGGAATGGTGTAACTTGTCCCTATCAGGCGATTTAGACCATCATATGTGTAGTTCGTCACAACATTTCGAGCATCTGTCCGCTGGGTGACGAGATTGAAGTCATTTGTCACGTAGCTCACTGTCCCAGCTTCGGGAGTTACTGAACTCGTGAGCCGTCCAACCTTGTCGTAATTGAACGTCCGAGTTTGTGATCCCTCGGTGACAGTCGCTAGCGCATCAAGGATCGTGTAGGTATAGCTGGTCTGCACGGTCAAAGAGTTTCCGCTGTCCGGCTCATAGATCGACGTAACTCGTCCCGCGGCATCCGTTACCGACTTCCGTTTCTTGGAGGCGGGATCCGTTACCGTTACAGTATTGAGCGAATATGAGTAGGTTGTGGCGGAACCGTCGGGCGTGGTGGTGCTCGTCACACGGCCGAGCGCATCGAAGAGGGTGGTAGTCCAATAGGACGGGGAAGTGGTGTAGGGGTTGCTCGTCTTATATGCTCTTCCAAGGAGATCGTAATTTGTAGAGATGATCGAATAGACATTATTGCTCACGTCCTCAACTTTCGAGAGTGTCACCCGGCCAAGGCCATCTCGAACGACTATTTTTTGGACCGATTTACTACTGTCGATTGGCACCGTCGTTGTTGTCGTAAGAGTCGTGTCATTGTAACCCGTCAACAGAGATGTACCGTCGGGCCGCTCGAGGCTCGTCATCCGGCCCACCGTATCGTAAAAATAGTTTGACGGTTGACTGTTCGCATCATTACCCGTAACCGGCTGGCCCGAATAGGTGTTGTATGTGGTCGTAGTCGTTAGAGTCGGTCCGGATCCGGCCGTCACGGAATCGGGTTGCGAATATTGAGTTAAGGACGAATAGGAGCGGGATACCTGCGTCACACTGTCAATCGAGGTGGAGATGACGTTGCCGAACCAATCGTATGAAAGATTCTGTGTTACAGGGGTTGCGGGCGTGACGGGGTCCTTATAGGTTTTTACTGAAGTTGCGTTTCCCCGATACTTGAAGCTGCAGGGATAACCGGCATCAAAATGTTGGGCAGCCCCCGTGGGACAAGAAGTGAGGGGAATAGTTTCGTCGTAGCCAATATCCTGTCGGTATTGAATCGTGCCGCTACCATCCTTTATCAATTTCTCCGAAACGCGATTGACAATATTGTAGGTTACATAGTTTGGATCGGAAGTGTGCAGATAGCTAAAAGTTGTTGTCCTGATGGCGCTGCCATGAGCGCCGCTTCCCCAATCGTATTCGGTCTTGCTCAACAGATTTCCATACGTGTCGAAGGACGTATCGACTTCTGATTGGGTCGAGTTGTCTTCCATGATCACAACCTGAGTCGAGGGAGTGCCGTTAGAGGCCCATGTTGTATTTATCGTCCGCAGCAAGTTCGTTCCAGGTGAATTGCTGTAGATTTTGCGTGAAATTTCTTGGCCACTGCTGTTGAAAGTGTAGACGATATCGTTAGCGCTCGAAGTGTCGGCAAGCTGAGGGATCGTCACGGTCGTCGTGGAGCTTGCAACGTTCCTGGCATATTTCCAAGTGGCAACATTGGTGCCGTCACTGACCTTTCGACTCATATTGACGATCGTTCCGTCTGCGCAATTGACACCGTCGTTTTGTCCCGAACCCGACGGATAGTCGTATTCGAAGTAGCCTCCCGTCGGAAGCGTTACTCGCAGAACTCGCCCTGTGTAGTAACCGGAATGGCTTGGCGTCGATTCGTATGTAAACGTGTACGACTGGCCATTCGGAAGCGAAATAGAAGTTGGAAGAGATGCGGTACCCGTAAACTCAGTTACGCCGGAACAACCAAAGTTCGTCTTTATGTTGGTAGAGGTCAGATTAACTGTAGTTGTTTGATACGCGCCGTTCGGTCCTAGCACTTCATACTGGATCGATGAGGTTCCGGTGATAATTTTTAGGGCCACGTGGCCCGCGCTGTCCTTCCAATCAATTTCACTCCCGTTGATGACCGTACCGGCCAGATAGTTTCCATTGGTGTCATAAATCTGCGTGTTGGGAGCAATGTAGCCTCCCGACGGGGCAATAAGCGTTCCATTGTTGAAATAGAATCCGCTCCCGTCACCTGCATATCCGGCGTTTGTTCCCTCGAGTTGGCCGGTGCAAGGATTCTCGTCATATGTGACAGTTGGAAAATAATGCCCCGTTCCCTCGCTGTCGTAATACCAGACATTTGAATAGACATCATAATAGTAAATTATCTTTTGTGGAAAAACTTCACACTGGGTGGTGGTAATCGTTTGAGTGAGAATGCCTGCTGGAACTGGTTTCGTCCACCCCCAAGTCGGATTGCCAGAAGCGTCCGTCATAGACACCCAGGTGCCGCCCGATTGTCGCCAGAAAGCCGAATTAGACGCGATGGCAAGGTTCAAAACGATCCCGCGGCCATGGCTCGCCATAACGGGGATAGTGAAATTCGTATTCAGGTCAGAATGATTGACGGCGTCGAAGGTGCTCCCTTCCATCGATCCATACATAGGGAAGCCCGTTGCTGGGCCTTGCGCCCTCGCAACAACACAGGCCAACAGACATATTACCGAAACGGCTGAGCACTTCATTGGCAGCCTCCTACTGAACTGGGAAGTTGGAGTCGGACAGGCCCGTGTTGAAGACTACCTGCTGAATCGTGATCGTTGCCGAAGGTGTGCCGTTAAAGGATTTTTGAATCGAAAACGGATATAAGATTCCGCCCACATTTTGATAGTTTGCAAAGAAGAGATCGACTGCTATGCGTGGCGCGGAACCGCCAGCGGCGCGCTGCACATAAGATATTCGTAAAGGTAGGTAAGACGTCGCATCAATCCAAATGTCTCTTGTGCTGAATGCGGACAACGTCAGCCCCGTGGGATTTGATGCAAACGAGTTCCAGAATTGAATGTGGTGTGCGCTTGAGCCGTTGACCGTCTCAATGCCGACATACTTGAAGCCCGAATCAGAGTTGTTTAAGGCTGCGCCGATCAAAGGCAGGGGAAAAAACGAAGACTGGCTGGTCATCGCCCGTTGCCCAGACAGCGGGGCGCCATTACTCGCTTGTCCTCGCGAATAGACGAGTATTGCTCCGTGTGGCGTCTGAATTTGCTCAGAAGATTGATCAGTTCCCCGAGTCATTATCGTGATCGTTCCGTTCTCGGTTAGAGTCCCAGCTTCGGTGGTGATCGTTCCTGTGGCGGTGGAATCGGAGGGCACAACATTGCCCATCGCTGTCGCCGAAGCTTGCAGCAGTGAGAGAGCCTGGGGATCTCGAACAGGAGGTTGGCTTGACGTTTGGGTCTGTGAAAATGCCTGACTCACAACGGTGAAAAGCAGAATGGCAACAAACGGCGTGGATAGCGCAACGCGTTTCATAGCGTCCTCCCTGAGAGCCGTGACAACACAAATCCAGTGCGGCGATTGACGAATCGTCTGAGGATGCCACCAACGATTTCAAGGAAATTCAGAAGACAGCCGTTACCCGGTACGACAGCTAAATCTCAAGGAAGGAACCAAGTTCGGGGGCCGGAACAGCGCGATGCCTGGGAACATGGGCGCCTCCGTAAAAATACTGACGCTGTATACGGCATAGCTTAATTAGTTGTCAAGTGAATATTCTTATTTATACGTGCCTCACCTTGTGAATTATTCCCAAATGTGACAATGGCCGCGATTCGGTGCATATGATGCAGCTACTGCACATTGACCGAGAATGTGATCGACTTACTTACCGGCCCGCTCGTCAGGGTGATCACCGCGTTCGCATCGTTCCCGACCGGCGTACCAGGGTTTGTATTTCCACCACCACCGCCACCACCACCTCCCCCGCACGCGCCCATAATGACAAGGCTTGCCACTACAGCAAAGCTAACGACGAAGGCAAAACGCCGCGGACGTGGCTGGCGACGATATAACAATGCCGTACAGAATACGACAAGAGTGATAGCGAAGGATGCTCGCCAGTCAAAGACGCCCCGACTAAGGCGTCGCGCAACAGCACTCGGTCTCGTAGTGCTGATTGTAAGGGTCGCAGAACCGCTTCCGTTGATGGATGAAGAGCTGAAACTACAAGAGCTTGCTGCAGGAAGCCCGGTACACACTCCAGAACTCAGTGAAATTGTGCCGTTAAAACCGTTCACCGGAGTGACAGTAAGGATCGCCTGCCCTGAGCTTCCCGGGGATGCAATGGAAACGGTCGAAGGTGCCAAAGCGATATTGAAACTTGCCACCGCGTTGACCGTCACAACGATCGGCAAAGAAGTTGGAGCAGCGGAATAGTTCACGTCACCTACGTAGCTGGCCGTGATGCTGTTGGAACCGTTTTGCAGTTGGCTCCCGGGTACCGTCAAAACGGCGGTTGCCTGACTGAAACCTGTGCTGGCGTTAAAACTGCCAGAGAGGGCCGAGCTACCGAGCTGGGTTCCGCCACTAAGGGTGAAAACTACGCTGCCCGTTGGTGGATTGCCAAAACTTTGAGTCGAGACGACAGCTGTCAGACTCGTCGAACTGGTCGAGGAGATGCTCGCTGGGCTAGCTGAGACAGCAACTGCGCTCGTTGCCTGCGTAATGGCTATTGTTTCTGAACCGCTGCTTCCCTTGAAGCTGTTGTCACCAGCATACGTGGCTTGCAGACTGTAGGAACCGGGAGACAGCGTAGCCGAAATGGCTTGATCTTCCGTGTATCCCAAGCTGTTCAACAGAAAAGTGCCGCCATCGAGCATACTGCCATTGTTCTTGTTGATGGTGACATTGCCAGTGGGGCAAGCAAAATTCCCCGGTGCGTTTTGTGAGCAGGGCGCTGAGGCGTTAGTGCTGGTGACATTGACACGGATAGCGTCGTTCGACCCATAAGGAACAGAAGTTGGAAAAGTTATCACTCCAGTATTGGGGTTCAACAGCACGAGCTGGACACTCGTCTGGCTGCTTTCTTGAGACACCGTGATAGGACCAAAAGGCGTGGAATCGCTCGGAAGGAATGTGCCGTCGCCTTCATAGTGCGCCGTCAGTGAAAAAATGCCACCGGGAAGAGCGTTGGTGGTAGTAACGACGCTTCCGTTGGTCAAGGTAGAGTGAGCGATTTCAATACCGCCAAAAGGTGTCCCGTCGGAAGAACCCGTAAGACTGAGGACCAGCGAAACGTCACCAGTGGGTGTACCAGTGCCGGTTTGCGGCGCGACCGTTAAGGTAAAACTTGCGGGCGACCCATGCGTGATTGGGAACGCGGTCGTCGAAGCGAGTGTCGTCGAGCTCGCCGTGCCCCGTGACGTCCCCGCGGTCGTCCATCCGTTGATTAAATTCGTAACGTTGACAGACCCAAGGCCAGAGGCAAGGTCATAGCCGGCAGTTGCCTGAAAATCCGTTGTAGACCCAACCTCACCTCCGAGTACATTGTTGCCGCTTGTGACGTCGTTGAAGACGCAGGTGCTGCCAGGCCCGGATATACCGGTGGAATTGCAAGCGGCGAGATTTGCCGGTGTGTTCATCTCCGAGGCCGCGATGTCGTACAGTACATAGCCCGCTTGGCCTTGGCGCTGGTTAGTCTGTGACTCCACAACGAGCGCCATAATCCCGGCGAAGGAAGGCGTTGATGCGGATGTACCGCCCACGAGAAATACGGGGCTGCCGGGCAAACACGATGCGCCCTGGCTTTGGACGCAGATTATGAAGGGGTCGTGATCGGCTGCTGCATTTAGAGAGACGTCCGGTACTTGGCGCATGGTGCCGCTCAGGCCGGTAACTCCGCTCTGCCACGGTGGTGCCTTAAAAAGCGTGCTGGTCCCTCCGCCGCCAGCTGCTTGAGACCCGTTCGAGAAGGTTTCGTTCCAAACATTTTCTGGAATGTACTTCAGTGCTGACTCCAGGATTCCATTGTTTGTGGTGTTCCAGTAAGGCGTGTCATTCGAGATGAACATCGTGCCGCCGACCGCGGTCACATACGGCAGGGAGGCAGGGATCTGCGTCGCAATCGTTGCCGTGCTATTTCTTGAGCACACGGCCCCGGAGTCGCCGGAAGACGCAAGAAACGTAATCCCCTGCGCAGCAGCTTGCTCCGCAATAGCTAATTCAGCATTCGCCAAAGCTTGCGTCGCGTCTTGCTCGCACGTTCCAAAACTTTCCGTCATAACGGCGGCTAGATTGTTGTCGACGATAAAGATCTCGGACAGGTCAATGCCATCGGTTGTCTCCGTGCTTTGGGAAACCACGAAATAGATGTTGGCGTTCGGCGCAGCGGCACCCACCCAGCTGGCATCGAGAACAGCTTCGATTTCTTCTGCACCACCGAGATCTGTCGGGTCCGGTCCATTAAGTACGATGCTGTTCGGAAAGAAGTTCGCTGACATGCCGAAGACATCGCGGAACTCCTGGATGTCGCTCACATTGAGGTTCGAGCGCGCGACCACGCCGATTGCAATACCGTCGCCGTTAATCAGCACCGGAGGTTGATTAGTATTTAGTGAGTTCGGCGCGTTATAGATTGTTGATAAGTCTGCGGGGCTAAGCGCGTGGACGACGTCGGCGGCCGGACAGGGGTTTTGAGCCACCTTGCAAAGATTCACATTGCTTTTCGCACCGCGCTGCAAATAGGCGCGCTGCCCCGTGCTCACGAGGTTTGGTTGTTTGACGAAATTGTGCAGTGTTGCGACGCCCCTCACGACCGAAGCCAGTGCCGAAGGGATCTGCGGATCGCTGGAATTGCCCCAGTGTTCTTCGCCATTGACGACATATTTGTGGATCTCGGTGTGAAATGCATCCTTAACCTGCGCCACGGTGCCAGAAAATTCCACGATGCCTCGGCCCTTGGTAACGTTTGTAACTTGAAATCCGTGCGATTGAAGCCACGACGTGACTCCTTGCACATCTTCGTCTGCCGGGCCAAACTTCTGCCCGAACTCCGCAGGTTTCAACCACTGATGATAATTCTGCGAAGACTTGTCCTGTTGCTGGCCGAGCAATGTCTTAAGTGTTGCTTCCTGTTCCGGGCTGCGCGTCAGGACGAGCAGCATGCGGTGCAGTACTAAGCTGGGTGGGGCCGCGCCCCGGTCGAATTCAGGACGAGTTAGCGGGTGTGTGTTACCGTGCAGAACGGTTAGCTTGTTTTCATCAATCTCGGCTGTGATCAGCCGGCGCTTCTGAGTAGTTTGCGCCAAGGATACAGAAGCAAAGAGAATAGACAACCCGAAAACGATCGAAACAATTCGAACCAAATTCGAAAAGCGTGGAGACACACAACCATGCACGCTGTGGGCTGGGAAAGTCATGCTTCACCTTAACTGAAAAGTGAACTTATGCGGATCTACTTACTATAAGAATGAATTTAAATCAAGCGGGCTTAATCGGCCGTTACCCTGGAGCAAATCACATCCAAAGCTCCGGCCTTAAAGAATGACCATCAATCTCATTTTGAGATTGGTGGTGGTAAGCGGATTTCGCAACATCTATCCGAATTCGAACGTTCCCAGCGCGTCTGCCGAACGCAATTTATGAATAGCCAATTCTTCAAGAACGTAACTCGACTAGTGTCTCTTATTCCCTATGCCGATAACCCCGGCCGGGCGGAAAGGTGTAATGTTGCGATGCCAGTCCGAGAGGGCATATGCGTCTGATCTTCCTACTGCTGCTCTTGCCCCTGCCCCTTGCCGCGCAGGAATTGACGGTTCCTTGCGAGACTCCTACGGAGACCTTGCGTCTGCTTGAGGCGGTGCCGCCGTTGCGCGATACCACAATTCCGTATGAGCAGCGAGTCGGGGCATTGCGCGTACTCGCGGAGCGGAATCCCGACAACTTCTTTATCCAGCGCTACTACCAAGACTCCTTCAGGCACGAATTTCATTTAGACGACGAATTCGACCGGGCCTTAGCGATGTATCGCAAGCGTGCGTCCGACCCGTTATCCCGCTATTACGAAGCGCGATTGCTCATGTACTCCGATCCGGAGCGATCGAGAGCGACCTTTGACGAACTCATAAAGGCCAATCCGACCTTCGTATGGCCCCGCCTGGAGTTCGCGGAATGGAGCACCCTGCCGGGGCACCGCAACGACGAAGAAGCCGCGGCGCAATTGAAGGCTTTTGCCACTAAATGCCCCTCGGGACTTGCACCAGGCAAGGTCCAAGATCCGCAGAACACCCGGCGGACGCTCGAGCGGCGCAACAGTTGGCTCGACCTCGAGTACTGGCCGCAGCTCTGGGCTGCCGAGGAGCGTACCGGAATCGAGGCTGCGACCTTACAGAGAGACGTGCGCAGCGACTTGAATCGAATGGAAACGTGGCCGTTCCATCCGCAGCCGGAGCTATTCTCCGTGTATCGCGAAGCGGCGCGGATCCTGAAGGACCCGAAGCTGATTGAATCGTTGCGCGCGAAGGTGAAGCGTGAGGCTCCGAATTCACAACTCGCGCTGTGGCTTGCGCGAGACGAGTGGTCTCAGAAGAACCCCGCGCCCACGTCGGGCGCAGACTATGACGCCTGGGAGGTCTACAGGGGAAAGGAAGCCAAGGCCGAGCAAGACTGGCTGCTGAGCTGGCCGAACGACTGGTCCATACTGATGGACCTTTTGTTTCGCGTTGAATCGCGAGCACGAAGCAACGAGTCCAGCGTCGATACAGTTGAAGATCTGGCCGTGGTCGACCGGTTTGTGAGCGTGAACCAGTCCTCGCCGGATGGTGGCTCAATGTGGCCGCCGCTGGAGCTGAGGATTGCGCGAATCTATGTTGACGCCAAGGTTCGGCTCGATCAGGTCCCTGGGCTGCTGAAGGTTGCAGCACAGAATAGTGAGAAACAAGAGAAGTATCAGAGGTCGGTGCTGTTATTGCCTGATGAGTTTCGCGTCAAGCGTACAGACTGGCGCGAAGTGACTTGGAAGCAGAGCGAAGAGATCCGCGCAGACTATTTTCTCGCCACAGATCGGCCCGCTGATGCCCGTGCTCTGATCGAGCAGACTCTAGCAAAGATAAACGCGGAACATGCCGCGTTGCCTGAGGAGCAGTACACAAAGAGCGAGTGGCTACGACGTCTGGGTACTGTGGACGCGCAAGAGGGCCGTGTCGAGGAGGCTCTGACGCACTATCAGGCCTCACTGGCGGCTTGGGACAAGGAGTCACTGGGGAAGCCGTCCGCGGAGATGACATTGGCACCCATCAAGAAGTATTACCTTGCGCACGGAGGAACGGAAGAGAAGTGGCTTGAGTGGGCGACGGCGAAAATGGAGGGTGGGGAGATTTCCAATCAAAGGATACCGCCGACCTTTGTGAAAGCACTTCCGGAATTTTCCGCCAAAGACCTCTCGGGTAGGAGGTGGCAGCTCGGAGACCTAACGGGCAAGGCCACATTCGTGAACCTCTGGGCGACATGGTGCGGGCCCTGCCGAGGAGAACATTCGAGCATTCAGAAGCTACAGGAGATGCTGAAGGACCGTAAGGATGTTCAGATGTTGACGATCAGCGTGGACGACAGCCCCGACGCGGTGACGGAGTATCTTAAAGAGAAGGGCTATACATTTCCGGTGATCAACGCGCCAGAACTGGCTGACAAACTGTTTCCTTGGGTTGGGTTGCCGACGAACTTTTTGGTAAACACGAAGGGCTTGCGAACGAGCCTATACGGGTTCGGGGGAGGCGCCGCGAGTCTGCAGCGGGCGTTGGAAGATCTGACGAACGCAGCAGGCAAGCAGCAATGAACTTGGTCGGGTCTGCGTGGTCTCCAGCGGCTGCTGAGGTATCCGTGAGAATACTACTCGGAATCTAAATCCTGATTAATGCGTGCGAAGAGGATTTATCAATAGTTAGCTAGACTGGAGACGATGGCACAAAGTTAGACCGCTGGCTGTCTAATTGAGCAGGGAGGCGTCCGATGCGAGTTGTCTCGATTGGGCTGGGTGCATTCGCAATGGGGATGCTGATAGCCGTGAGCGTCTTCGCGAAGGCCCACGAAACAAAATCGGACAAGTCGTCACAGGCGACACCCGCGGCTCAGGCACCGAAGCCACATAGAGTCCGCGTCAAAGAGGATGTTCAAAAGGCAGCGCTGGTTCACATGGTCTCCCCTATGTACCCGAGCGCTTCTGCCAAGCGCATGGGTGGCACTGTCGTTCTTCGCGTGATCATCGGTCAGAACGGTGCTGTCCGGAGCGCCCGCTATTTTTCTGGGCCGGAAAATTTGACAAAATCCGCGAAAGATGCGGTGCTGCAATGGCGATATAAGCCGACGATGGTGAATGGCATTCCTGTCGAGGTTGATACCACGGTCTCAGTAGTGTTTGCCCCATTTGAGAAAGTAGAACCACCGGCCGCAAACAAGTAACCTCAGTCAAGGTCCCGATAAACGGCAACTCGGTAGTAATCCATCCAAAAAGAAGCAGTCGGTTCGAAGTCCAGGATAAGGTGTTGCGAACAGGGATTATCACTACCTATCTCGTTTTGAGATAGCTGGTGATAAGCGGATTTCCCAACAGTAATCCAGGCTAGTCATCTCGGACAATCACTTTCCAGCCTTCCGCGTTGTCCGCATGATCTGCGAAATCGTGTTATTTGAGGCCTAGAGCGACGGAGTATGCAGGGCTGACCTAGTATTGCCCCAGTAACGTCAACAGGCGTAGACTCGCGTCGATGGCTCGGCGATTAACCCCTTACCTGGCATCGTTGGGGCTTGTCTGTCTCTTGTCCTGTTCGTCGCCTGTTCGAGCCCAATCGCCTTCCAGTTCAGCATGTTCGACTCCCGCGCCCGCAACCAACGATGAAAACTCGAAGTCAACAGTGACGGCGGCACTTCCAAAAGTCGTTGTCGAGAACGTTGTTTTCGATGGTCCAATGTCTTTGCCCGCCTCAATTCGAGACCAACTCGTCGATGAAATAAAACAAAGAGATTATCCGGCGGACACGGAGTGGCTAGAGGAACTAAACGAGGTGGCGATAAGAGGTGCGTGGCAGGATCAGGGATTCTTCAAAATGACTTCAACAGTGAAAGCGGAGGCCATAAGTGAAGGCGCCACGGAGCTACACGTGTCCGTCATCGTACATGTCGATGAGGGGATTCAGTATCGCCTGTCGGACATTCGATTCCGAACGGCACCCGAAAACGCGTTGGTGGGAATCGATAACAGCAGCGACACCGATGAGACCGGGTATAGTTCGAGGCTCTCATTACGCAAAAAGATCACGGCTGAAGATGTCGAGCAACTTGGGACTCCAGAACCAGCGTTTCCGCTAGAAGAATTGCGCAAGAGTATCGCGTTGAGCGCTGGAGACCTATTCCGTACAACCCCAATTCGGGAAGGCCTCGATGCTCTCAAACGCCTCTACGGCTCTCGCGGATATATCAATTTCGTAGCGACGCCCATCACCGAAGTCGACGACGGCAGCGGGACGATTTCGCTCATAATGGAATTGGATGAAGGAAGACAGTTCCACGTTCGCAAGATCAGAGTTCAGGGCGTCGACCCGCGCACGGAAGGCAGCTTGAAGTGGCGAATCCACCCGGGAGACATCTTTAACAATGAATTATTCGAGGATTTCTTTGCAGACAACAAGGGGATTCTGCCTGCGGGAGCATCACCAAGGAACGCGGAGCTAACTAAGATCGAAAAGAATGGAACGGTGGACATTCGAGTTGTGCTTCAGACCTGCCCTCAAAGGGCAGACAAGATTCAGTGAGCGCCAGAAGCTCACGATTCAACACAGGGCTGCTGCTTAGTTCTCGATGACTCTCCAGTGGTCGCTCTTTCAGATAACTGTTGCGAACAGGGGATTATCACTAGGTATCTCAGTCTGAGATTGCTGGTGCGAAGCGGATTTATCAACATCTACCGCTCAAGGTTCCCCCAAGGCGGTGCAAACACATTGAATTAGAACTCCCTTTGCTCGGGCCACGGTCGAAAATCAATCACGACGTTCACCGTTCCCTTTCTAACATCTTCCTTATGCAGACCCAGAACGCGACACGACGCTCCTTCTGGTAGGGCGCCCATGTTTGCCTCTATGAATTCATCCACGACGCTACGATTGAACACGTCGCCCGGTTTCACTGTTGAGGTTAGCGCGGCCGTCTTGCTTGGGCTGAGTCCGAATACCTCGATCTTGCCGATTCGGAATTGCTTGCCCTGGTCCATCGCAAGTACGAGGGTGATGCGCCGAGCAGCGTCGTCGGTTTTAGTTTCCGGCGTCGCCACATAATCGATGTACCCGTTGGAGTGATACAATTTAGTTAGTGCTTCGAGGCTTTCGCTGATTTTTCCGGTACTGAAAAGGTCTCCCTCTTGCAGCGAGATTAACTTCCGTAATTCCTCACGCGGAAAGGCTAACGGCTCATCCTCGTCTACCACGCGAAACCGGACTTCACCTAACCTGTATTGCAGACCCTCTTCAACGTGAATTATTATCACAACGTGCTCGTATAGGGAGTCTTTCGACACGACTTTGCTTTGTCCGTGCGCTATTACCTTAAAGAATCCTTGGTCCCGCCAAGTGTCTCCGATGGGGACCTCCAAGATTTCATTCAGCCAGTCTAAACCGGCGTCGAATTCGTGGTGCTTTAGCTCCGTAATAATCGCCCGTTCCTTGTTCGAATCTGGCAAACGCGCCGGACCGTCGAATTTTACGTCGTCAATAATGACCTTGGGATAGACCTTCTTCCCGCTCATTTCCTTGAGTTCATCACTAGAGACAGAAGTAGGAGGGCACCTCCTCTGAGGCCTTTCCTGCTGTGATTGAGCGCGAATCGCTTGCGTAAGCAGCAGGGTAGATACTCCGCAGAGAACCACGATCCGTGTCAATGATCGGTAAACCATGGACCGAATATAGGCTCGGATACCGTGGCAGGCAAGACTGCAATGGCTAACTGTCGAGAACAGGGGTGGCTGTTGAAAAACTCGGTTTTTCTGAAAAAGTCGAAAATCGGGTGATAGAAAATGTCTAGGAGATTGGGGAAATCGCTTGTAGAGCCTCCTGACGCGAGGTAATTTCTGGGAATTCTCGCTGAGCGAGTTTTTCAACAGCCACAGGGATTATCACTACCTATCTCAGTTTGAGATAGATGGTGCGAAGGGGATTTATCGACACCTATCCTCCCAATGCGCCCGACCAGCGCCATTAACAGCGTGGGGACGTAGTCAACCTTTACTTAACATGGGGCGATCCGATAATGTAGCATCTACACGAGTATTCGAATGAACGTCAGGCCTCATGCCGCGTCGGTCCGTCGTTTCCTCGTCTTGGCTGCCCTCTTGAGTGTGTCGTGTGCCGCGGCCCAGCAAAAGTATACGGATTTTGAGTCGCTCGCTGCAGACGTAGCCAACGCGATCCAAAAGTCCCCGGAAGCTGCGACGGAAATACCCAAAGTGAGAACGTTCGTTTTCCTTGAACGATACAGCTCGCCCACCGAGTTGGCTTACCAGCTCAGCACGCGCTTTGCTGGATTGCTGCAAAAGAACGCGAGCGGCTTCGAGATACTGGGTGACGACGGTTTTCACAAAGCAATCTCTAATCCAGATCTGCCTTCGGGACTTTTCTCCAGCTCATCAGCCATGCGCTGTTACGCTTCAGAACTGGACACCACGATGCTCGTTGAGGGCACGATGCGGATCGCCTCTGATGGTGCAGTCATAGACGTAACGGTCTGGTCTGCGAAGGCTCGGACAGTGATTTTCAGCGAATCAGCCATCGTTCCAATGAGCCTTGAAATGATGGATCTTGCTGCAAAAAAAGCTCCTCCGATTGATCCGCCGGATATCTCAACTCATGAGAAGCGTGTCTGGGTGAATCCCGAACATCCTCCGATAGCAGACGAGCAAACCGTTCTGCACGACGCTCCGTTGAAAGGCGGTACTTGGGTAAAGTGTGCGAGGTGCTTGGGCCCGAGCTTTTCGGACGATGCGGTAAAAGCGAAAATGCAGGGAACGATTGTCGTGCGCGCCGAGGTTTTGGCTGACGGTTCGGTTTCGAGAATCACTCTCGTTCGGGGTCTGCCTTGCGGTTTGACGGATAAGGCATTCGAAGCCATCCAACAGTGGACCTTCGCTCCCGCCAGAGACCCGAGTGGCAACCCAGTCGCGGTGGACACTTCGCTCGAAGTCACGTTTCTGCTCTACTGAACATTCTAAAGCGCAGCGAGCGAATCTCTCGGAACGTAGGCCGTTCGGATAACTGTCGAGAACAGGGGTGGCTGTTGAAAAAGTCGGTTTTCCCGAAAAAAAAGTCAAAAATCGGGTGATAGAAAATGTCTAGGAGACTCGAAAAAATCGTTTACAGAGCTTCTGACGCAGAGCAGTTTTTGCGAATTTGAAGTGAGCGAGTTTTTCAACAGCCACAGGGGTTATCACCATCTCGTTTTGAGATAGACATCGACGAGGCCCGGTTTTTTGAATATCTCGGGAACGATAGGCGCGCTGCGCTGTTTCGGAGCGGGCGTTAGATTGTAGAAAAATGCGAAGCGTAGTTCGACATTCGGACCAGGGAAGGCCGTTGGCAAATTCTCGAATGGTAGCGATGAGCGGATTGCATCAAGCGCGGCCTTGTCCAGCGGTTCTTTACCCGAAGTACGAACTAGGGTAGGAGTGTGATTCAGTAGCGTACCGTCTCTCAGGACCTGTACTCGAACAATCACCAATCCTTTCTGCCCCATGAGGACCGATTCGGGCATGGCGATGTACCAATTGCGCTTGACCACCGGTGTCAGATGAGTCAAATACGTGCTGAAATCCGCGCCTTCAGTCGGGGATGTCACTTCAATTGTGAGACCAGAAGGTTGCTCAGGCGGTTTCGCCGCTATTGCCTGTCCCTGTGCACGCAACGGCAGAACTTCTCCGAGCAAACAGCACACCATCGTCACAATAAGAGAACGCTTGATGTTAGGGTATCGAGCGAACATCTGCGACCGTCTCCCTTCTGATTGGCCGCGCTGCCCGAATAGTAGCACGCTCGTAGATAACTGTTGGTAACAGGGATTATCACTACCTATCTCATAATGCGACAGAATCCCTCCCGATGACGAACATTACGCGGTACACAGCACCGCTTCCTTGACGCCCCCATATTACTCACGTACAACCTGCCGCGGATCTTTGTCTTCCCGAAGCGCGACAAATCGCGAATGACGAAGGTGATTGGCCGGCGTCCATTCCGCATACTCAATTGCTGCCACGAGTTTCGGCTTTAGCCACACACATTTTTCCATGTCCGCCGCAGTAAGTCCCTCGCCCCAGCGTCCCTTCTCACCTTCCGGCAAATTAGCGAACGGACATTTGTGAGTTTCAAGGCCTTTGAATTTTCGAAATACGGCGGTTCGTAACGAGGGGACAAAGCCATTACGAACGCGCGCTGCAAACATGAGCTTATTGTCTCGGAAATATCCGACCAGGACAGCATCGAAGTTTTTTGGGCTTGGCGTGTAACCGCCGATCACAAATTCCTGACCGCCACCAATCCGCATTTTCACCCACGCCCCATTGCGGCCTGGTTCGTACAAGCTATCGCGGCGTTTCGCGACAATGCCCTCAAGCCCCTGCGACCCGACAGCTGAAATCATTGTTTCGGCGTTGGCGGGAAAGCTTTCAGAGAAATGAATTGCCGGAAGTTTTGGCATCACCTTCGTGCGCAGTAACTCGCGACGTTTATCGAGCCTCTGTGCTCGCAAATCCTGCCCCTTCCACATCGGCACATCGAAAGCATAGAAAGTAATGGCATGAGCATTCGCCGAGAAATTCTGCAGGCGGCTGAACGAGGGACGGCCGGATTCATCGATGGCAACGATCTCACCATCAATGATCGTCTCGTCTGGCAGATTTGCGAAAGCTGCAGCAAGGGCAGGGAAGCGGCCGTTGAAACGCTTTCTGTTTCGCGAAAACAGGGTCACTTGACCTTTATGCTTTATTGCCAACGCTCGATATCCATCGAGTTTCAACTCGTACTGCCAAGCTTCACCTTCCGGCAATTTCTTTACTGCTAGGCACGGCATGGGTTCGATGAAGTGAGCGTCGCCGATTGTTATAAGCATATTCCGCCCATGCACCCCTCAATCATTTTGCATAAGTTATGCTTTTGTTATAGTTACCTCTCGGAATGAGACCCAGTGGACGCTCACAACCCCAGCCCTACTCACTGCCTGGAGATGGCACACGTCCTTTTTATGGACATAGTGGCCTTCTCTACTCTGCCCATGGACCAGCAGGAGAGCATTCTGGGCGAGTTGCAAGCAGCGGTTAGCCACACGTCTGAATTTGCCCACGCGCAAGCCGAGGATGAGCTCATTCGCTTGCCGACCGGCGATGGAATGGCACTGGTTTTCTTTCACGATCCAGAAGCTCCCGTTCGCTGCGCCCTGGAATTGGGCCGCAGTCTACGTGACCATCCTGAAATCAAGCTCCGCATGGGCATCCATTCTGGCCCTGTCTATCGCATCGCGGACATCAACGCCAATCGTAATGTGACTGGAGGTGGGATTAACATCGCGCAACGCGTGATGGACTGCGGCGACGCAGGACATGTTCTCGTATCCAGCGCAGAAGCCGAAGTCCTCGGCCAGCTCAGCGCTTGGCGCCCCATGCTGCACGATCTGGGTGAGGTCGAAGTCAAGCACGGCGTTCGCGTTCATCTCTACAACTTGTATGCCGAAGATGCTGGGAACCCTGAACGACCGAACAAGATTAGCGCACAGAGGGCAGCGTTATCTCTGGCGGCGTCTGGCGTGAAAAAGAAGAAACGCTCGCTCGTAATAGTAGTGGTAACGATGATCCTCGCAATCGTGTCCGTTTTCAGCTGGGTATTCTATACCCGCAAGGCACATGCGCTGACTGAGAAGGACACGATCGTCCTCGCCGATTTTACGAACACAACCGGCGATGAGGCCTTTGACGATACGCTTAAGCAGGCGCTGGCCGTGGGCCTGGGACAGTCGCCCTTCTTGAACATCCTTTCAGACGAGAAAACTCGCCAGACACTGCGGCAGATGACACGCTCGCCCGATCAGAGATTGACGCAAGGCCTGGCGCGGGAAGTGTGCCAGCGCGCGGGAAGCAAGGCGTACTTGGCAGGTTCGATTGCGGCGCTGGGAACGCAGTACGTGATTGGCTTGGAGGCCCTGAACTGTGCGAGCGGGGACGTGCTAGCACGCGAGCAGGTGACGGCTGCAGGAAAGGAGCAAGTTCTCCCAGCCCTGGGCCAAGCCGCAGCAAAGCTTCGCAACGAGGTGGGCGAATCCGTCGGGTCAGTGCAGAAGTTCGACGTCCCGCTGCAGCAGGCCACCACGAATTCGCTGGAAGCCCTCAAGGCCTACACCGTGGCGCTAAAAACCAAGGAGACAAAGGGAGACGTCGAATCCATCCCATTCGTCAAGCGCGCCATCGAACTCGACCCCAACTTTGCGCTGGCGTATGCAGGGTTGGGAATCTCTTACGACAATCTGGGCCAGCAACGCCTGGGCGCTGATAACCTGACGAAAGCCTTCCAATTGCGCGACCGCGTCACCGAACGCGAGAAGTTCCTCATCACCGGGTCCTACTACGAACGAGTCACGGGCGAACTGGAAAAAGCGGGTCAGACGTTCGAACTGTGGATACAAGCATATCCGAGGGATGACCTGGCCTACACCAATCTGGGCGCCCTCTGCATCGTTCTCGGTCAATATGAGAAGGCTGCCACGGAAATCCGTGAATCACTTCGCCTGGAGCCTAACGACGCGATCTCATATGCAAATCTGGGCACGACTTACGTAGCCTTGAATCGTTTCGATGAAGCAAGGGCCACGATGGAGGAGGCGCAGAGACGCAAACTTGAAGGTATTTCGCTGCACATGAACTTGTATCTACTAGCCTTCCTCCAGGGCAATGTGACAGCCATGAAGCAGCAGACAGATTGGGCTGTCGGAAAACCCGGTGCGGAAGATCTAATGCTTTCGCTTGAATCCGATACCGAAGCCTTCTCTGGAAGACTGCGGAAATCCCGCGAGCTATCCCGGCAAGCTGTGGAGAGTGCGCGACTCAGAAATGATAGAGAGAGCGCCGCCTTTTGGCAAACGAACGCGGCGATGCGCGAAGCGCGGTACGGCAATGCGGCGGCGGCCAGCCGCGATGCTGCTGCGGCAGTAGCGCTCGCGCCGGGGAGCCGAGATGCGAAGGCGCTCGCGGCGATGGCCTTTGCATCGGCAGGCGAGGGGGCTCAAGGCCAGTCACTTGCGGACGACCTCGCCAAGCGCTCGGAGGATACCCTTGTGCAATCAGTCTGGCTTCCTACCATTCGCGCACAGGGCGCACTCGAACACAACAATTCATCGAGGGCCATCGAGATTCTTCGAGCCGCCATTCCTTACGAGCTAGGGACAGGCGCCGCCCTGAATCCCGTCTATGTTCGCGGGGAAGCGTATTTGGCCGCACGTCAAGGCAGCGAAGCCGCTGCCGAGTTCCAGAAAATCCTCGACCATCGGGGTATTGTCCAGAATGACCCCATGGGCGCGCTCGCTCATCTCCAAATCGCCCGCGCCTACATGTTGCAAGGCGACACCGCCAAAGCCCGCGCTGCGTATCAAGATTTCCTCGCGCTTTGGAAAGACGCTGACCCCGACATTCCTATCCTCATCGCTGCCAAGGCTGAATACGCAAAACTGAAGTAGCTGTTGCCAATCGGTTCGGGAATCAAGGTCGTCTTCGCTCCATCAAGGCGCGGGACAACCGATGGCATTCCTAAAACACGCCAGCGGGAGTCTGAGCTTGTTTTGCAAAGAAACGGAAGTGATACGATGGCACTCGGAGGGCAGGGGATTGTGACCCCGTGCTGCGAGGCGTGCTGCAAGCGGATCAATACAAATTCGCAGTATCTGAAACACCTCGCGGAGGATGTCCTACCGCAGATCATCGAGAGAGCGCGTTCTGCTAGCGAAAGAAGCCGCTAGGCAGCAGTGCGGGAAGAAAAGAGACGAAGCATGTCCTTGTGCAATTTCGCGCGCTCACGGTAGACAGCGGCAACAAATCCCATTTAACCCTGTCCTTCGAGTCTAGTTTGCTTGCAAGTTCCTCGATGTGTTTTGCAGCATCCTGCAAACATTTCACGTCGGTCTCAACGAGTGAAAGGGATTCTTGTAGGTGTTCTCTCACGGCGCACCTCCTGAAAAGCGAAAGTGGGACGGTTCGATATTTTTAACGCAGCCGCGCAGATTCTGTCAAGATGGACCAGACTGCATCAGAGCGCGCGCTGGTCCTCAGCGTATTCGCTTTGACAATCGGGATGTGAGGAGGCTGACTAAGCGATGTCAGGTTTCCGTGGTGGTTTGTTCGGCGCAGCAGAAGCTGAGTCTTCACCTTGAATCGGCTCAAAACCTTGTATTCGTCACCTACCAGGAGCGGCCCGATTTGATCAGGATTGCTATTCCTGATCCTGCCTGCATTTCGCTAATTCGATTGCACCATCGATGTAGAGGATCATCTCAGTCATGTTTAGATGCTCACATTTTGCTGCCTTGTGAGCGCCGCCTTCTTTTTTTCGACACTCTGCCCATGTTGCGTCATATTTGACAGGGCCAGAATCCGGCTTCGTCGCCTCAGCTGCGCGGTCCGCGTTTTCCAGCCTCTCTTGTGCGTCCTTGCGAAGGACCTTTAGTTGCGCGATAAACGCTTCTGGCCCTCCAGCGTCGGCAATCAGTTTGTCCCAATCCGTCGTTTTGAGCTTCTCGATTACTTCTTCGTTCGTAATCTGATCAAATTTCGAGGACCAATTTGGGCATCCTGCGGTCTTGGATGAAGTTGCCGTGACCAGTAGACCCAATGTCAAAGCTAGGATCAATATCATGATACGTTTCATCGTTTTCTCCCTCCCTCTTCACTTGGGTTCCGGGTCCTGTTTGGCTTGTGCTTTGATCTGCTGAATTTGCTTGAGGGCACTCTGCAAAGCTGCGTGGCGTTGTGCTTCATCAGGAATGTTCGCCGCAGAGTTTTCCAGTTGCTCGATTTGAGCCTTTCTCTGGTCATTCCGAGCCTTCCATTCAGCGTGTTTTTCGGCGAGCCGCGCATCCGCCGCGGCCTTATCACGTTGGTCTTTTTGGCTCTTCATCAACGCGTCGTGTCTCTGCCGCGATGCTTCATCATCTTCAGCTTGTTTTCTTGCCGCCGCATCTCGGGCAGCTTGCGTTCGCTCCTGTTCGTCTCCGTATTGCTTCCGACTCTTATTGTCGGCGGCCTCTGCTTGGGTTTCTCTGGCTGCTCGCGCTGCAGCGTCCTGCTGCTGTTTCTTGGCAGCCTGATCGTCCAAGATTTTTTGTACTTTTTGGCGGCATGCCGCGACTTCAACTGAACCAGTAGAGAAAGCGCTGTTCATTCTGTTGTGAAGCGCTTGACACGCAGGAACCGAACACGTTTCTTTTGGCTCTGGCTTTTTCGCGGCCTTCGCACTTCCGCTGGAATGTGTGTTTAGGCAGTCTTGATGTTGTTCTGATATTTGTTTTGCGTACTTGTCATAATCGGACTTGAATTTGTCGCACTGCGCCATGCTTGTAGGGAAGACAGGAGAGGCGGGACTATAAACAGTTTGTTGCCCAGACACAAGCGACGCGAAAATTCCCGCGAGCAGCGCTATCGAGAAAAACTTGCCCACAAAGGCCATTTTGAATCTCCTCCAGCACGGGAGTCCCAAGGGGCGGCCGAATGCGCACACTATACACCCGGGTTTAGTACTGTCAATATTATTGGCAAGTTCAGCGATTCACCGGTTGTGTTTGGCCCCGCTGCAAGGAGCATACGCAAGCCGAGCAACACGCTTTTGAATCTTTCTTGGGAACGGCGCGGGTGGTGACATGTCTGATCGATATTGCCGTGGCTTGACCGTCGTCTCCGCTATAATCGCAATGAAATGACGACTCAAATCCGCCTCGGAACATCCTCCTTCACAGCCGACGGCTGGAACGGATCTTTTTACCCTAAGGGGATGAAGTCGGCCGATTACCTTGGCTACTATTCAAGGCGATTCGACACCGTTGAAGTGGACTCAACCTTCTACCGTTGTCCGACCATCGAGGCCGTCCGCAATTGGGCGCTCAAGACGCCGCCCGGTTTCATCTTCTCGCTGAAGGTCCCCCAAACCATCACACATGAGAAGGTGCTCGTCGATTGTGACAGAGAATTCGAAGAATTTATTAATGCTGCTCAAGCGCTCGGCGAGAAATTGGGGCCGATGGTTTTTCAATTTCCGTTCTTCAATGAGGCGGTCTTCACGAGCCCGGTGCAGTTCGAATCGCGGCTGAAGGCGTTCTTCAAACAGCTGCCGAGCGTCTCCGATTATCGGTTCGCGGTCGAGATCAGGAACAAGTATTGGCTGAAACCCCGGCTGCTTGACGTGCTGCGCGAAAACAATGTTGCGCTCGTCCTTCAAGATCAATCGTGGATGCCCCACCCGAAAGACGTTGAGAACTACGATCTGATAACCGCAGACTTTGCATATATTCGCTGGCTTGGTGATCGAAAGGGAATCGAGAAGGTTACAACGACATGGAATCAGACCGTAATTGATCGCACGGCTGATCTACAAACGTGGGTAGATGTCTGTGAGAAGATTCAGAAACGAGGAATTACGCAATACGTCTATGCGAACAATCACTACTCAGGGTTTGCGCCGGCAACCGTAGAGCTATTCCGGTCGCTTTGCCGAGCACGAGGGATCGGGACGCCGCTGAATGTACAGTCGCCAACTATCCTCGAGCCGACACTATTTGACATTCCCAAGAACTGACCCGGAGACTTGAAATGGGGACGCGCTGGAGTAGAATTCATTTATGGAAAATCCTCTAACGAACCCACTGGCTACGGCTAAGGAAATTGGATCAATCATCAAGAAGTACAACGACCTTCCGCTCATGGAAAAGGTCGTCGAACTAAGCGACGAAATTCGATCACTCCAGGAGGAGAACCGCGCTCTTCGACAGCAGTTGGAAGAGAAGCAGGAAATGGTCGCTAGAGGGCCTAATAATTACTTTTATCGAGGCGATGCTGGACCTTACTGCCCGACCTGCTGGCAAGGGCACAACAAACTCGTACTGCTGCCCGCAGAGCAAACATTCGCAGGAGGACAAGGCCGCCGTTGCGCGGTTTGCGAAAAGCTATTCATAGATGCCCCTCGCCACGAACCAATTCAGATTAAACCACGAGTCTCTCAATGGGGTTAGCTGGTGGGGAATTGAAGGATTTCGGAGCCTGAAAAGCGAGGAATCAGGCCGCTAGCGTAAGAGCCAACTCTATTAGTATCGGTATCGAGCAACCCGCACTTTTGGTGCCATTCTGCCCCTCGGCACCATCCGCACCGCATACAGACAGCGTCCGATTTCAACAAAGGCTCCCCTTTCTAAAAACGACACACACCACTCATTTTGCCGTCTGTCGTGTGCATTGAGGTGCGTTTGTGATAGGCTACCGGCCATCTCATAGCTACAGGAACCGTAACGTGCGTGTCCCCGTCCTCGCGGCAACTGGTTATGTCTTAGTATTATGCTTGCTCACTCCTGCCTGCGGCACCAAGGTAACGGAGACGCCGAATCCACCTGTAGTTGGTTTTAAGCCGCAAGCCTTCCAACCTCCCGAAAACTGTCTCCCTTGCCACCAGCGCCAATTTGACGAGCTGCGCAGCGCAGTCAAGTCCGGCTATCGCAACGTCAGCCCCTTGTTCAACGGACTCGAATCGGCAGGCAATCTCGTGAACGGCGGTTTGTTGCGTCCTGTGTACAAGGACAGCACGGTCGTCCTGCCTGACGGGACGATCCTGAATACCAATATGTATACGTCACCCGTACTCACCGAGACGCGCCAGGTTCAAGCTGGCTTTTGCTTCACCTGCCACAACGCGAACGTCGAGGTTCTGGGCGACAGCGACTTGACAAAGCGTGAGGTTCCGCAACTCGCAGGTCTCGGAACCTGCAATCCGGCGCCGCCCGCGGGGAAGCAATGCTTCCAGCCTCAGTTGTTCCGCCCGCTTCGCGACTATGTGATGGTGGATGCGAACGGAAATCAGATTTTGCCGCCGGCTCCGGGTGGCGATCCGCCCTCGGGCGCAATGCCCTCGTTGGCCGCCGCGGGAATTACGTGCGACTTCTGCCATGATGAGAACGGACCAGATCTGAATCGCAGCTTCCAGATGGACGGCTTCGGCAACACGAGTTTGCTACTGAACCAGACCGATTTGAAGGTCGGGCCGTTTCTGCATCCAGTCGCCGTCAAAAACAATTTTCATGTGGCCAGTAACGACCCCAACAAGATTGCGTTCCTGCGCGCAGGTGCGTTTTGCAACACATGCCATGACGTCCGAGTTCCCAATCGTAATCTGGTTGCCGAAGAACACAACATGAATCCGGGAGGTCAGAACGTCAGCTATTTCCGCCTCGAAAATCTGAGCACTGAATGGCAGGTCGGTCCCTACAACAGTACAAGCAATCCGTTCAGCCAGATCGTGCGCTGCCAGGATTGCCACATGTCCCTCTTTCCGTACGCCGGTACGACGACCTATCAGGTGGGTGACATGACTGTGACAAGCCCCACGCCCGGCGTCTTTGCCACCGACTATGCCGCTGTGCCGGGCGTTGCGACGGACCAGAATGCCCCTCTCCAACAGCGAAAAGTAGTGGAACACTATTTCACCGGTGTCGATGTACCGCTTTTGACTCCAGTCGAACTGAGCGCTCGCTTGGGCGCCAATTACCCTGATCCGTACGCCACCGGTACGGACACGCACGGCGTCCCGGATGGTCTTGCGACGCGACGCGCAGACTTGATGAAGGCGGCGGCGCGTATCAGCTTGAGCAAGTCCGACACTTCGGCGCAGATTGGACAGGAATTTACGGTGCGTCTCGAAGCGGTCTCACTTACCGGCCACCGCTTGCCGGCGGGATTTTCGCAGGAGCGCACCGTGTACGTGCAGTTGGCAGTCACGGACAATAACGGATTCTTGCTTTATCAATCCGGATATGTGGTGGACAAGCCACACCCAAACACCGGCGAGAATGCCCCAGACGGCAACCTTGACGACGAAGACCTGGAGCATCTCCACGCTGTGGTTGATCCGGGGATGCACACCGCTACCTACACGGCCGGAACTGCGACGAATGGCGGAAACAATTTGGTGTTTGAGGCTGGTCCGGACGATGGGCCAGATGCTCGCTTGTTCGTCGGCGCGCAGGAAGGACTCGTGCTGTTCCGTAACGAGTTGACGCATATCTTTTTGCCGGGGCAAGCGATCGGGCGTATCGATCCAGTAACGGGAAAACCTGTTCTGGCCCAGGGCGTCCATTTTGAAGAGACCTTTCAAGCCGCGCTGGCGAACGCCGTGGATAATTTCCGGTCGCTGCAGCCGCTGCACCCGCGGACATACAACTACGTGATTCAGCTACCCACGCAGCAGCAGCTCCAGGCAATCGGAGTCACCCTGCAAGGGCCCTTGCACGTACACGCACAAATCAATTTCGAGCATTTCCCGCCACTGTTTATGAGGTTTATCGCTGGAGTGACGAGCGCAAACGGGCCTTCGGGCAACAACCTGAATTTGGTGAACGAACAGAGGATCGATTCGCTGCTAAAGAACATTAAGAATATCGCATCGGACGATGTCACCGTGAGCTTGACGCCATGAAACTTCGCTACCCGATTCTAATCGTGCTGGCTATTGCGGGAATCCTTGTGGCCGTCTTCGCACAGAGTGGTGGCTACACGCCGGGAGAATTTCAAAGCTCCAATCCAAATTATCCGAAACCCAATCCGTTCTATTTTGAGGGAAAGATCGATTGGAACCTGCTCGGTATCACCACGCCGCAGAACGCCTGGGAGTATTTGCAGCGTGGTATGCATTTTCAGGACGACATGGACGACATCCCCGACGCGATCAGCGACTATCAAACGTCGCTTTCGACGAACAGCCTGCAGAGCCATACCTGCCAGATCGTTACGGCAGCTACGCTGGTCAACGGTACGGTTCCTACTCAATTGACCCCTGCTCCCTGCATGTTCACCTTACGTCTGCGGCTTGGCTATCTGATGCGAGAGACGAGTCCGAGTACGGCAATCGGGCTCTTCCAGGAAGTATTGCAAATTGATCCACAAAGGCTCGGAGTGAATACGTTGATAGCCGAAACCTATGTGATCGAAGCGCAGCAGGCAACCGACCCACCGACGCAGCAACAAGACTACACAAATGCCATTGCGGCCTATCAGGCGGAACTAGCACTTTCTCCGGTAACGCCGCAAAGTACCGCGCTGACTGCCGACACAGCGAATAATTCCAAAGTCCACTGGGAGCTGGCACAGGTGTACGTGGCTACGGGACAGAACAGTCTGGCAAAAAGCGAGTTGCAATCGTATTTGCAAGCGACGCAGTGGCACAGTGACGTCTATCCGTGGCGGATGGCGTTAGCGAATAGCCAAATCCAGGCATTGGTACGCGTGAAATAGCCTTTCCGCCGGCCGAGCGGTCGCGAGGGGTCACAGTGTCGAACTGTTTTCGAGCGAAGTCACTGCGTTGTGCCGCCGGATTAGCCGCCGCCTCATTTTTTCTAACGGCAACGGGCGCTCAACCCGTCGTGCGCCCGAGCAATCCCCCGGCGGACAATTCAGCCGCTCCCAGTATCGACGCTGCCTGGGACAGCCTTTTGAAGGACACAATCCCCCAAACCGCTCCAGATCCCGCGCTCGCCGTCGCGCAGACACCCTACGAAGCAAGTCCTGCGGGCGACTTCCTGAATCATTTTTTTATGAACACCCGCACCGAATATCTTCGGACCCAAACCTTTTTCACGGGTCTCCCGACTGTAACGGGCGTCATCGATGCCCCCATCACAAACATCTTCAATCCCAACGGTGTTCCTTATCCCAACGCATTTCAGTCCGACACCAATATAATTTACAGTTTTCTGAACTGGGGCACCCGCGGGTGGCTTTCCGATCGCGTCAATTCCAATTTTGCATTCGCGTATTCCCAGGACCTTACGCACGTCACAGACGCCTCGCCCCAGCTCGACGTCCTCAATACCTTCGGCTCCAATCGCCGCCTCGAGTTAGTGTCCGGTTACGTCGATATTAACGGCCGGCCGAGCGATGGCATATTCGCCGATACAAGTTTGAGAGTAGGCCGGCAGGTGGTTTACGGAGCCGAACTTGCCGAGATGGACGGTGCGTCGTTCACGATGGACCGCCCGAAATTTTCATGGACTGTCTACGCGGGCAGAAGATTCACTTATTTTTCTGATCCCGGGCAGCGCGCCATGGGAGGCGGAAACTTCCTCTACCGTTTCAATCAGAACTCCAGCCTGGAATACGACACGTTCTACTACATCAAGGGAACCAACAGCTTCCGTTATCGCCAATCCTTCGGCAGTGCATGGCTTTTTAGCGCCGGCTTCCGAATGGTCGGGAGTTATCCAGTCGACTTCAATGCCGATGGAGTGTGGAATCCGTCCGACGGCAAGACCTCGCTGCGCGTGAGCTTTGCGCAGAAGATCACCAACAAAGACTATTTCTTCGACTATACCTACAGCGCGCACGATTTCGACCTCCACAATCCGCTCCTGCGCTTGAATCTCGAAGCGCTGCACCCGCATACCCAGTTCGTCGTCGATGCTTCGCGTGCGATCAATTCCAAGCTGCGCCTGGGCGGCAACGTCTGGGTGCGCCGCCTCGACGACAGGCAGGACGTCGGCCCGTTTGACACTTCCTTCGAAGACTACCGTGCCCACGCCCAAATTTTCCCGTGGAACAAAACCGATTTGCTCGTCGGATACCATTTCCGGCACTCCGATGATCGAGGTTACGCCACGACGCCAACGCAATTTGACGACTTGAGCGGAACCGGAGAGACGCAGGTCGAGGACGTAAGCGTCGAAATCGGTCGAACTTTCATGGATGGCCGCTTGCACTTGCAGGCTGGCGGCTTCTACCGCCGATTGAATTTCGTCGATCAGTTTTTGGTTATCACCAATGCGCGCGACAAGGGGGTGCTCGCGAATGCATCCTTCAACGTCGACAGCCGTACCCGCGTATATCTGGATTATGGCCTCGATACCGATTATCCCGTGTTCCGGCCGGCCATACAGAATAGTCAGACATTCCGGTTCGGCATGGCTTGGAGATACTGAGTGGGCTGGCGGCGCATTAGCTTAGTCAATGCTTCCTTGGCCGGCTTGTGTCTCTGCCTCGCAGTGACGGTGAGCGGCCAGGAAAATTCCACGAAAAAGCCTGAGCCGCCGTCATCGCCACCAGCGGCGCAAGCGCCTTCGGCCCCCGCGCCGCCGTTTCATTTGCACGAATTTCATTTGAAGCAAGTCGGACTCGATTGCGACGCTTGCCACGTCCCGGCGAAGAGCGGCTCGGTAGCTCTACAGCGCCCCGGGCACGATCAATGCACCACCTGCCACCAGGATGACTTCAACAAGGACCTGAAAGAAAAAATCTGCGTCCAGTGCCACACTGTTTTTCCTCCCACAAGCGCTGAAGAGCTACTGCCATTCCCTCGTTTCAAGAACGAGCGCCCGATCGTCTTTGAGTTTTCCCATGCGAAGCACATAGACCCGCACGCGAGGCTGGACGCACGTACAGGTTTCCGCGCCGACTGCACGTTCTGCCATAAATTTCAGGGGAATGGCGACTATGCCTCATTCGGAAATCACGAAGTGTGCGCGGGCTGCCACTCCAAGGCGGGGATGAGACCACTGCTCAGCGACAAATCAACCACCGCGGATTGCCAGGGCTGTCATCGTGTGGAAGAAATTGAAAATCCGGGCCCCGCTTCCGCTCACCGTCAACTGGCCTCGTTCGTGATCTCGGGCAAATACGATCACATCAAGTTTTCTCACGCCGAGCATTTTAAGGGGCGCGAAGCCTATCACCTCGACTGTACAACCTGTCACTACGGAGTCGCCGCCAGCACAAACCTCGCCAGCCTAACGCTGCCTAAAATGACCGATTGCGTGAACTGCCACGACATTGAGAAGAGCGTCGCGACCAACTATCGGATGAACAACTGTGCGGTCTGCCACCTCGACGAGAAGTCGGGCCCCCTTCCTGATATACACTCGCGCATCGTCAAGCCCGCCTCGCACAATGAGGCGTTTCGGCTGCATCACGGTGACGAAGCCTCAAAACCGGGCGCGCCATGTTTCGTCTGCCATTTGGACGTCGCGCCCTCAGCAGTGGGAAAGCAGGAGTGCATTAGCTGCCACCAGGTGATGATGCCCGTTTCTCATGCGGCGCGATGGAAGGACGATGTTCACGGAAAATACGCAGCGATCGATCGTAAGAACTGCGCCGTTTGTCACATTACAGATTATTGCAGTCGGTGTCATAATCAGACTCCGGCCAGTCACTTGCCGCTTGCGCAGTTCAAGGCGGGCGGCCATGCTCAGTCGGCGATGTTGAACGAGAGGGCCTGCTTCACATGCCACACGTTTGCAGACACGTGTTCGGAGTGCCATGCTCAGAATCTCAGCCCGATGAGCCGCCCGAAATGAACAAGTACTTCAGCAGGAGCGACGCGCAGGGCGTGCGACGGGCGTCGTATTTCTCGGCAGCGATGCGATTCCTAGTCGCGATGCGATTTATGGCATTGACCGCTGGCGTGTTTCTTCCTCTCGCTGCGCAAGCGCAGGACGAGGGCGCGCGATTCCAGCAGGATCCCGTCGAGCAGGTTGCAGTGCGCCTGCTTGTTGCGCTGGCCGTCATCGGAATACTGATTGTCGCTTACAGTTTGATTCGATACCGAGGCTCGGCAATCGGACCAGCCTCATGGGGCGTTCTGTTGGCAGGCGCAGTGGCGCTTCCGCTCTTGATCACCGGCGTGGGCACCATCCTGGTGTTTCAGCGGGCGGAGCGCGTCGAATTCTGCGCCTCGTGTCATCTAACGATGAAACCATTCGTCGATGATCTCAAGAATCCCACGAGCAACAGTCTGGCGGCCCTTCACTTTCGAAACCGATATATTCCCGACGACCAATGCTACAGCTGCCATACGTCTTACGGCCTTTTTGGAACGGTGGAGGCCAAAAAAGAGGGCCTAAATGATGTGTACAAGTACTACACACGGACGTTCCACTTGCCCATCAAGCTACGCCATCCGTATCCGAACACGGATTGCCTGAAATGTCATGCCGGCTCTGCCAAGTGGATCGCTTCGCATCAGGACTATAAAGACGCGCTATTCTCAGGCGAGGCCACTTGCATGCAGTGCCACGCGGATTCGAACCCGGCGCACAACGTCGCGCAGAACGTTACGCTTCCACATAAACCATGACAACACACGCGACTACAAACTCCGGAGTGAAGCCCCTCAAACTCAACTCTGCCACCTCGCGAACCCTTCTCGTTGCGGCTCAAGTGCTCGCCCTGGTTGTATTTATCCTTGCGCTTATATTTCTGAAGCGCACCACCGGTGGGACACTCTTTCTCTTCTCGACGATTGCCCCTGTACTTGTGATGCTTGGCGTCGCGGCCGTTTTTGGCGTTGTCGTGTACCGATTTTTGCGGCGCCATAGTCTGTTCGAAGTCGAAGATATCGAGCCGGGACAAGTGATTTTCCGGGAAGGCGAGGAAGGCGATTGCGCCTATTTCATCCACGATGGTGAGTTTGCTGTAACACGTGTGGAAAATGCGGCCGAGAAAGTAATCGCCCGGCTTTCCGCCGGGCAATACTTCGGAGAGATGGCCTTGATCGGCAACGAATCCCGAAACGCCACCGTGCGCGCCGTAACCCCCGGCAGAGTGGCCATTCTCGGAAAACAAAATTTCCTGACGATGCTCGAGTTGATGCCCCACACGCAGCAAGACATCATGAAAACTGTAAACGAAAGAGCAATGCGCAAAGCAAAGAAGTGAAATCATCCTGCAAGAAAAGGGAGGACTGAGGGAAATGAGCATAAAGGGCGTTACAGGCGTAGTGGCGACGGCTGGGTTGGTGGTTGCGGCCTCTGTTTCGCTTCCGGCGCGTCCCGCAGGCGATGCGGCAGCGGGGAAAGACACTTACATGAAGAAGTGCAAGACCTGCCACGCCGAAGATGGCCACGGTAACGACGGCATGGCCAAGCTCCTGAAGACCACGATTCCGCCCCTCGATGGCAGCGAAGTTCAGAAAATGTCCGATGCCGACATCAAGAAAATCATCGTCGAGGGCAAGGGCAAGATGAAGCCCGTTCAGGGCTTGAGCGATGCCGAAATCGATAACGTAATCGCCTACGTTCGCACAATGAAAAAATAACCGGAGTTTGCGCTCCGCCTTGTTCAGCTTTGACGATAGGTAGGTTGAAACTGGCCGCTTGATCCCGGCGCGGTGGGACCGGCCGGCCGCGCCATCCCGCGCATGTTCAGAGTCGGGCAACGCCGGAGACAGCACTGGAAACAACGGTTAGGTCGCTGCTGCGAGCGCTGTCACATTTTACCGCTTGAGGCAGTTCCGCCATGACGTCAAACATAAAAAAAATCGTGATACTGGGTGGCGGGTTCGGAGGCGTCTATACCGCGCGCCACCTGGGCAGGATGCTGCAGCCGAGCGAAGCTTGCGTAACCCTCATCAATCGCGAAAATTATTCCGTGTATCAGCCGATGCTGCCGGAGGTAATCTCCGGTTCGATTGGTTTCACCGACGTGGTTTCTCCCATCCGCCAGTTGTCGCCTCGCACCGAACTCATCACCCGCGAAGTGGAGAACATCGATCTCAAAAATAAAATTGTCACGGTAAGTCCCGGCTTTCGGCCCCGTTCGATGGAGATTCCCTACGATTATCTGGTGATCGCCCTGGGCGGCGTTACCGACTATTCCGGCAAGCCCGGCCTGCTCGAACACGCCAAACCATTTCGCACACTCGCCGATGCCCTCAGTTTGCGCAGCCACTTGATCCACGTGCTCGAAGAAGCGGAATTCGAGGCCGATCCACTCTTCCGTGCGAAATTACTGACCTTCGTCGTTGCCGGCGGCGGGTTCTCCGGCGTCGAGGTTATCGCGGAGCTGCATGACTTTGTTCATCACGTGAAAGGCAATTACCCGCGCCTTCGCAGCGAAGAGATCCGCTGCGTGCTGGTTCATTCCGGTGATCGCATCTTGCCCGAAATTACCCCGCACCTCGGCGTCTTTGCTCACAAACTTCTCGCCAAGCGCGGTATCGAGATCAGATTGCTCGACCGCCTTGTCTCCGCTACTTCGGAACGAGCCATCTTGAAATCGGCGCTTGAGATTCCCACGAAGACCATCGTTTCGACCGTTCCATCGGCAATCGCGCCCGTTCTTCAGCAACTCGATTGCCCCAAAGACAAAAGTCGCCTGCAAGTGAATCGCAAGCTCGAGCTGCTGGGTTATGAAGGGCAGGTCTGGGCCTTGGGAGATTGCGCTTCGATCGTCACCCGGTCGGGAAATCCCGTCCCGCCCACGGCTCAGCATGCCACCCGTGAAGCCGCCACGGTGGCGGGGAATATTGCTGCTTGTCTTCGCGCCAAAGAAAGTTCCGAATTTGACTTTGAAGGCCTCGGTAAGCTCGGTTCGCTCGGCCGCTATTCGGCTGTGGCGGAAATTCTCGGCCTTCGCGTTTCCGGTCTTCCCGCATGGTTCCTGTGGCGCACCATCTATTTGATGAAGATGCCCAGCCTCTACCGCAAGGTCCGCATCGGACTCGACTGGATGATCGCTCTCTTTTTTCACCCCGATCTGGTTCAGGTACGCGACATTCATGGTTCCAGCTTCGCGCGCCAGCATTTTGAGCCCGGCGATTTGATCTTCCGGCAAGGCGAACTGGGCGACTGCGTCTATGTGATTGAAAAGGGGGAGTGCGAAATCTTCCGCGAGCAGGACGGGAAGATGGAACACTTGGCTGTTTTACACGCCGACGATTATTTCGGCGAAATGGCAGTCCTCACCGATTCTACTCGCAACGCCACCGCTCTCGTCCGCACTCCAATGGACGTCCTCCTCATCCCCAAATCCGACTTCCAGATATTGAAATCTTCCGTCCCCGCATTTGGCGAGTTCTTCAGCAAACTCGCTCGAGATCGAGCGACCCTTGTCTCCAAAGACTGATCCGCCCGCTCCGCCCTCGGGCGCAGCTCGAACCTGAGCCTCATATCTGCCTCAAATCCTCCCAGGTGTACGTCGCCAACAGACGACGGAGCGCAATTGGGTCAGTGAGTTCATCTCTCATAAAATTGGTCGTCGTTTTCTCCGTTCAACCCTACGCGCTACGTCCTGCTATCTCGCCTCTGCCGTCTTGGAAAGCTGCGGTTTCTTCTTCGTGGTTTCGTTTAGAAAACTTTCTACCTTGGCGCGAATCTCGTCTCGAACGCGCCGAAATATCTTCTCCTTGTCTTCCGGCGAATGCTGCTCGGTTTCCGGATCGTAGATACTCCAGTGCACAAGGTTCAGCGTGAACGGAAACACCGGTGCCCTTTCGCGCGCAGCGTCGCACACCGTAATCACGTAGGCGAAATGTTCCTTTAGCAATTCTTTTACATTTTTCGCCTCCTGATGAGAAATATCCATTCCGGCCTCTTGCATCGCCTCGATGGCCATCGGATTTAATTTCCCTGGCGCGATTCCCGCGCTGGTGGCCTCAAACCGCTCTCCTCCCAAGGTTCGCAAGAACCCTTCGGCCATCTGGCTTCGCGTCGCATTGCCCCTGGAGAGAAACAAGACCTTCGGCTTCTTCTGCACGGACTCCTCCTCGCTGAGCGGACCTGGGGTTACAGCTCTATTCAAGAGGATGAATGCTCTCGCGGAGGCGATTCAATACAGCCTTTTGCGGATTACCTTACTTGGATTCTTAGCACTTACCGGGGAAGGTTCGGATAGTCAAAGTGGCTCGAGTCCCGTCGAGCGGACCTACGCAATTCTGGCCGCAATTATGGTCGCACATTCATCTGTATGCTCGTCGCAATCCCGTCGCCTGTGCGCGGTATCACTAGTTCCTCAGGTGCTATCACCCGCTGCTCGGCGCCGCGCACCAAAGTCACTGCCACGTCCTCGCCTCGCCGCGGACATGCCGGCGTCTCGCCCACGCCGTCTTCACGGGCATAAACGTCCGAGACCGTCGAGGATCCCACGCAGGTCGCGATACGAATCGTCCCCACGAAATTGCCTTTCACGTGAACAATCAGGCGCCTCGCCGGCTGGCTCGATGCGCAGGACAACATTAAGAAAACCACGAATAGCTGAAGTGCCAGAAGGCGAGGTACTTCGGATCGTCGGGTACTCACCGGAAGCTCCTTGGGTCGCCCCGGCCGCGAGAGGGGAAACCGCGGCGGTTCCTGTGATTCTGTGATGATTGATATCGTACGTCCGGACTGCAATCTACGATAAAATTGTCCTCTTGTCCAAGGCCCAGCCGGCCTTCGCCAGGATCACGACGAAGACTATGTGGCGTCAAATCAGCCCCCGCAGCATTTTCCTTTCCGCCCTCGTCCTGCTGCTTTTCAGCGCCATCGCTGCCGGATGGATGATTTATCGCCTTTATGACAGCGCACACTGGGTGCAGCACACGTTCGAAGTGCAACTGGCTCTCGATACCGTCGAGAAAGATGTTGCCAAAGCCGGGCGTTCGCGAAGCTTCTTCGTAAGCAGCAGCAATCCGCAATTCTTGAAGGATTTCAATGCTGCGCGCGAAGGCGTCCTCTCAAACCTGGCGCGCCTAAAACACTTGTTGAATGACAATCAAGAGCAGCAGCAGCGCTGCAACCAGCTGGAAGCCGTTACGCGCGAGAGGCTTACCGACAGCGAAGAAAGCATCCAACTCGCAAACTCTGGCGCCAACGATGAGGACCGGCAATCCGAATTGGCATTAGATATCGTCGATTCGGCCACTCGCGGAGCTGCAATTTCCGAGCAAATCAATAATGCCGAGCAGATTCTCCTCAACCAACGGAGAGCGTTGGTTGAAAGACTTTTTCGCTTCACGGTAATCGTGCTTGCGGCGGCATTCCTTCTCGCAGTGTTTCTAGTTTGGGAACATTATCGGAGGCTCGCGCAAGAGCTCCGCGAACGCACCATCGAGGAACAAAAATCCCGCAGGCTTAGCATTCAGCTCTTGCAGGCACAGGACGAAGAACGCCGCCGCATCGCGCGGGAACTCCACGACGGCCTCGGGCAAAGCCTCAGCGCCGCTAAGATACTGGCGGACACGCACCTCACCAATCATCCGAACGATGAGGTCATCACCGATCTGGCGTCGATTCTGTCCGAGAGCCTGAATGGCGCGCGCACCATGTCGTACCTGCTGCATCCGCCCCTGCTCGACGAAGTTGGTCTGGCTTCCGCGGCAGAATGGTTCGTGGAAGGCTTCTCGAAGCGTACTGGCATCCACGTAAAGTTTGAGGTCGAAGGCGAGAAGAGGCGCTTAGGTCAAGCCACGGAACTGACTCTCTTCCGCGTGCTGCAGGAAAGTCTGACCAACATTCATCGCCACGCTAAAGCTTCCGCTGCCGAGGTAGTCTTGAGATTCGACGGCAATCAAGTGGGCCTGCGCGTTCATGACTACGGAGTCGGAATTTCCAAGGGGAAACTGGAAGAGTTCGACGGCAATGGGGCGCATCTCGGCCTGGGTTTGACCGGCATGAAGAACAGGGTTCAAGACCAGCAGGGACAATTTCGAATTGTTTCCACAGGTTCGGGGACAACGGTTCAAGTGGAACTGCCCACCGTTTGAGTTCTTGCTGCTTTGCGAAAGGGAAACGCAGCGCGCAGTGAATCGCGTAGCTATTTCATTGAGTCGTCGAATTCCTTCATCCAACCTTTTGCTTTGAGCACCTCGCGAGGCTTCGCGCCATCAGATGGCCCAACGATTCCATCCTTTTCCATCAAATCAATCAGGCGTGCCGCACGACCATAGCCCACCCTTAGCCTGCGCTGCAAAGTCGAAGTGGAAGCGCGGCCCATCTCGCAGACCACGCGCACGGCGTCCTGGTAGAGCTCGTCGTCCACCTCCTCACCGTCGCCCGCTTCGTCGCCTCCGCCTTTCGCGGAATTTTCATCGCGCGGCGGCTTGAGCAGCTCTTCGTTGTAGATCGCTTTGGCCTGGTCGCGCCAGAATTCGCACACTGCTGTTACTTCCGATTCGTGCACGTAGGGCCCATGAATACGGTGCAGCCGGGACGAGCCCGCCGGCAGATACAGCATGTCGCCTTTGCCCAGCAACGATTCCGAACCGTTGGAATCGAGAATCGTCCGCGAGTCGATCTTGCTCGCCACGCGGAACGAAATGCGCGCCGGGAAATTCGCCTTGATCAAGCCGGTGATCACGTCCACCGAAGGCCGCTGCGTGGCGAGAATCAGATGAATGCCGACAGCACGCGCCATCTGCGCGAGCCGCGTGATCGATTCCTCGACTCCGTTCGTATCCACCATCATCAAATCAGCCAATTCGTCAATCACGATCACCACGTAGGGCAGCGGCTTCGCTTCTTCCTCCTCTGAATTTTCAAACAGCGAAAGCGAATGGCCCTTCTCAAATGTCTGGTTGTACTGCGCAATGTTACGCACACTCCGTCCGGCCAGCATCTTCAGCCGCCGCTCCATCTCGCGGGTCGCGTTCCGCAGGACGTTCGCCGCCACCTTCGCGTCGGTCACCACCGGCGTCAGCAAGTGCGGAATGTCGGAATAGATCCCCAGCTCCACTTGCTTCGGGTCGACCAGAACAAGTTTCAATTCCTCCGGCGTCGCCTTGTACAGCATGCCCATCAGCAGGGAATTGATGAACACGCTTTTGCCCGTTCCGGTCGAGCCGGCGATGAGCAAGTGCGGCATTTGCGTGAGATCGGCCGCGCGAATCCTGCCAATTAAATCTTTGCCGAGTGGCATCGTGAGCTTCGAAGGCGAATGGCTGAATTCCGGCGCCTCGACGATATCGCGCAGTGCAATCGTCTCGCGATGCGGATTCGGTACTTCGATTCCAACCGTCGATTTCCCCGGAATGCGCTCGATCAAAATGGATTCGGCTCGCAGGGCAAGACAAAGGTCTTCGCCCAGGCCGGTAATGCGGCTGTACTTGATGCCAGCTTCGGGCTTGAACTCGAACGTGGTGACCACCGGGCCGGGATTGATTTGCGTCACCTGCCCGTTCACTTCAAATTCCTGGCATTTGAGCTCGATCGCGCGGGCGTATTCCTTCAGTTCGCTCTCCGTCATCTTCTCGCCGCGCTCAGCCGCTTGCAGCAAGCTGGGGGAGGGAAGCCGGTATGACGTCTTGCCGACCGCGATCTTCGGCTCACGCGTGCTTTTCTTCGGTGGTGGTGGGGCCACGCGCTCCTGCTCGTGGAACTTGATCACGGCAGGGCCGGGCGCGACACGCGCATCGAGCTCGAGTTCAGCGTCGGGGGAGTGATCTTCCGCTTCGTCCTCATCCACAGCGGAAAGCGTCTCAAGAGCCGAAGCGGACACGCGCTGCGGCGCCACCGCAGGCCGCCCCGCAATTTTGATCTCCTCCACGCGTTTCTTCAGCCGCTGCGATTCGCGCTCCTCGCGCCAGTCCTTCACTCGCGTGGAGAGCTTGCCGAAGATTCCTTCTGGATTCGTCGGCTTCTTCAGCCATGCGCCGGCAGCACGAAGCGAAAAACTCGTGGTCAAAAATAGCGCTGTGAAAAAAGTGGCGGACGTTACCAGCAGCGCGCCAACCGGATTAAACGCGGCACGCAGGCCCTGCGCCAGCACGGTTCCCAGCAATCCGCCTGACGGCAGCGCCCCACGCACGTCCGGAAAGTGCAACAACACCATTCCCGCGGAAAACGACGAAAGCACCATCGCCGACCCAATCAGTTTCGCTACCGGCGCCTCCAGCAGTTGGCTGCGGAACCAGCGCATCGCCACCAGAAACATCGCCACCGGAAAAAGAAACGCGCTGAACCCGCAGAACTGGAAGAAAAGATCGGAGATGTGCGCGCCCACCGGTCCAATCCAGTTCCGTGCCGGGGCGGACGCAGGCGCCCGAGCAGCCACGTTGAACGACGCATCGTGCGGCGAGTAGGAAAGCAAGCTGAGCGCGAGCAGCACCGCCAGGCTCAGCCCGACGAAGCCGATCATCTCGTTGATGCGCTTATTTTCGGTCGGTGTAAGGATGCGCACTTACTTCTCCTTTGGCCTTGAGGACAAGGATACGCCCGTATGTCGACACAACGGAACCCGGAAGATACATTTTCAGAGCCCGCTTGCCGCAGGCAAAATAAGGGGAAGGCAGCTCGCTCGAATCTGGGCGGCGCGGGCGCTGTCGCGCGGAAGCCCAAAAGCGCTCGCCTCGAACGGCGAGCATCGCGAGTGACCCGCCAACTATAACAAAGCGCGGGAGAAAGCAAATCGGGTAATTCACGGATATGTGTCCAATGAAGCGCTTCGGTCACCAGAGAAACCCGGGGTGGATTGGACAAAAGGCTTGCAAACCTGCCGAGCGGGAACAAAATCTAAAAAAGCCCCACGCTGTTGCATAGGCGAGGAACGGATGGGGAACTTCGAATGAAACCGCCGAAATTGCGAGGAAGCAAGTTAACGATTCGCTTCAGTGCCAAATTGCTGCGGCCTGAGGAAACTGAAAAGACTGGATCGTGGACCCTGACCCTGCCTAAGAACGCGAGTGCGAAGCTTCCATCACGAGGCAGGACGATGGTGGAGGGAACAATCAATAGTTTCCCTTTTCGATCCGCTCTCGAACCAAACGGCAAAGGAAGTCATCTGCTCAGGGTTAACAGGGCCATGCGAGATGCCGCAGGCGTGGATCCTGTAGAGATGGTAACGGTGGAGATTACGCGGGCGGGAGAAGAATCGGAAATCAGGGTGCCAATGGATCTACGCAAAGCCCTTGCAGCCGCCCCACGGGCGCAGGCTGGATGGGAGGACATCACACCGTTGGCGCGGCGGGACTGGATTTTCTCGATCAGCTCAGCCAAACAACCGGAAACGCGCAGGCGCCGGATCGAGAAAGCGTGCGACATGCTTGCGTCTGGAAAGCGGCGATTGTGCTGCTTTCCCGGTGTGAAGTGGATGATGAAAGCAAATTCGAAATCATGCGGAATGTGGCTTGCGTTGCCGAACTCACGAAATCGTGTTTCGCAGAGATCGGCAAAGTAGACGCCAGGCGCCGTCGTCCCAGCAAGCGGGGCGCAACAAAGCGGAGGCAAGCCCCCTTCGACTCCGCTCAGAACAAGCCGCACTCCCAAATGACGCGGTGGAGAACTGTTAGCGGGTTGCGCCGGTGTCGCGGAGGAGGACGACGTCGGAATCGAGGCGGCCACGAAGGATGGCGAGGGTTTTGCCGTCGGGGGACCATGCGAAGCCGCCGCGGCTTTGCTCGGGAGCGAACTTGGTGATGTAGTGGCCAGGGCCGCCGTCGATGGGCTGGACCCAGACGTTGTCGACGCCGTTTTCGCGGACTGCGTAAGCAAGCGATTTGCCGTCGGGCGTGAAATGCACGCTGCCGGTGATGTGCGGGTTGGGGGTAATCAGCTGCCGCGCGCCCTTGCCTGCGGGATCGAGACTGACGAGCGCGATTTTCTCATCGCTCGGGGTTCCGGGGGCAGTCATGGCCTGCGAGGCCTCGGTGAGGACGAAGGCGATCTTCGAGCCCTCGGGGGAAATGTGCGCGGCAAAACCGCCGTAAATCGTGTTGGGAATCGTGCTGCCGGGCACGTCTTCGACCGCGCCGCCATCAATCGAGACACGGCGAATTCGATCGGGATTGTTGTTGATGAAATAAACCCACTTGCCATCGGGCGAGCAGCTGGGATCCTGATCGCCGTGGCCATTGGTGAGTTGCTTGAGATTCGAGCCGTCAAGATCGACGCGCCAGATACTGCGGCCGGTGGCATTCTCGGCATGGCCAGCCCAGGCAAAGACGATGCGGTGCGATTCGGGCTCGTTCGAGCCTGTCGCCGCCGTGGTGGAGCAGGTTTCGGGCGCGTTAAGAAATGCGTTGGGATCGCTGGCGAGAACCGCGCGAGATTTTCCGTCGAGCGAAAAGCGAACGAGTTTATCAGCCTCGGAAACGACGATCTGCTCGTTACCGGCCCACGCGAAATTGGCTATGTCGCGCTCCTGCTCGAAAATCGGGCGCGGAGAGGCATTGGCGCCGCCACCGTCGGCTGGCAGAAGGTAAAAGGTGCGAGACGCTTTTTGCTGCGAGGTGGCGATGGTTTTGCCATCGGCGGAGAGACTCAGGTTGGAATAATTGTTCGTGTCCTTAGTAATGGCGGCGGTCTCGCCGGAAGGCAGCGCAACATAGGCAATCTGATTGCGGCTGTAGCCGGACTCGCGACCGAGATGTGAAATCAGCAAGCCGCGCATGTCTGGCAGCCAGGCGAGATCGGTGACGACGCTGGCCTTCACCGAGGCGAGCGGCTGCCAGTGGGCGTCCGCTGCGGTGGAAGCGACCTGCACGGCTTCGAGCGAAGTAAGACCGCGATCGTTATGAAACACCGCGCCAGCAACCAATTTCCCGTCGGGAGACCACACCACGCTGGTAGGCGCGTCGTCGGTGGAACCGATTACGAGAGAATGCTCGGCGGAGCCATCGGCGTTAGCGATGAGCAAATGATATCGGCCGACTTCGGGGTCGTTCTGACGGACATAGGTAATCAGGCTGCCGTCTGGGGAGAACGAAACGTTCGAGTCCACGTCCTTCGCGACGACTTGCGGCGCGCCACCGAGCACCGGAATGCGATAGATGAAGCGAACGGTCTCGACGGTGTTTTCCGTGCGGCTGAAGTAGATGTAGTTTCCGTCGGGAGAAAAAGTAAAACCGTTGTAGCTGCGCGGCGCGGGGGGAAGCACCTGCGTGTCGCTTGAAGTGGGGACGTTTCGAAGCCAGACGCTCTGAAGGCCGTTATCGGCAATGGCGCTGACCACGTATTTGCCATCGGGGGAGATGGCGGCGTTAACGGATTTGCCGGTGTTGGTGATTTGCGTGATGGTGAAATTCTGGAAGGGCATTGCGGTTTTGCCGCGCAGCATAGAGAAGACGCCGTAGCCTGCGACGGCGAGGACCGCGAGCGCGACAATGGCGCCAATGATGAGCTTGCCTTTGTGTTCGCGCGCCGCTTGCACGGCAACGGAGCCAGATCCGCTTGCATCTCTAGCGCCGGCAGGCGCCGCGGCGGAAGCAGCGTAGCTTGCGGAAGAACCGGGCGCCACCGCTGCCGATTGAGCACTCGATTGTGGCACTGCAGCCCCCGCGCTAATAGCAGGGGCGGAACCTGAGCCCGGCTGCTCGACATATTTGACTTGCGCTGATCGGCCGGAGCCAGTGTCGCGCTTGAGGCGCTCGAGGTCAGAAGCCATGTCGCGAGCGGTCTGGTAGCGCAAGCGCGGATTTTTTTCCAGCGCTTTGCCGATGATGCGGTCGAGCTCGGCGGGCACTGCGGGATTTAGGCGAGCGGGGGGTACGGGTTCGCGCTCGAGAATCGCCGCAAAAATTACGCCGGTGGTATTTCCGGAGAAAGCCTGTTGGCCAGTGGCCATCTCGTAGAGGACGAGGCCGAAAGAAAAAAGATCCGATCGCGCATCGAGCTTTTCTCCGCGCACCTGCTCGGGCGACATGTACGCGACGGTGCCAAGCGCCATGCCGGGGCTGGTTAGATTCGGATCGGTGTCGAGCACTCCGCCGGCAGTGACAGTTTCGGCCACGGCGCGCCCAGCGACTTGTTTCGCGAGGCCGAAATCGAGAACTTTGGCGCGACCGCGGGCGGTGACGAAAAGATTCGCGGGCTTGATGTCGCGATGAACGATGCCACGTTCGTGTGCGGCTTCAAGCGCGTCGAGAACGCCGATGCCGATTTCGAGAAGCTGATCGAGCGGGACGGGCTGGCCATTGATGCGATGCTTGAGCGTGACGCCTTCGAGCAGCTCCATCGCGATGTAGGGGATGCCGTTGTCCTCGTCAATATCGTGAATCGTGCAGATATTGGGATGATTCAGCGCGGAGGCGGCTTGCGCTTCGCGGCGGAAACGCTCGAGGGCCAAAGGATCCTTGGTGACATCGTCGGGGAGAAATTTCAGGGCGACGAAGCGCTTCAGCTTTGTATCTTCGGCGCGAAAGACAACGCCCATGCCACCGCCGCCAAGTTTTTCAAGGATGCGATAGTGGGAGAAAGTACGGCCTTCGAGGGGACTGGGTTCGGGCATCGGGGATGCAGTTTAGAGCGAGGATAAAACTAAGTCAACGAATTGGCGCGAAGATTGGGCAGGCGCCCGACTGATCAGCGAGGGTGAGTCACCTCTCGGGCGCCTGCTTGGTATCGCGACGCCGGGACTAAGCCCCAGCTGCTTTTCCTTTGTAGGCCGGGACGAAAACTTCGGCCACGAAAGTCTCGAGCTTTGTCGGAGTGGAATTCGCAGGTGAACGCGGTTCGAGCGCCTTCATGTAGCCCGAATTGAGCGACTCCGCCATTTCGAGCAGCAGGTCGGCCATGTTGGAAGACATCCCCATCTGCACCAACGCAGGCTTCAACTGTGTCGCCGGCATTTGCTGATACTTCAGGTCAGGCTTGCCGATCGCAGCGCCCACTATTTTCGCAACCTCGTTGTAACTTACGTCGCGAGGCCCTTGCAGTTCGCGCGGTTTCTTCCCGGTGAAATCAAGTTTCAGCAAGGCTTCGGCAGCCACGGCGCCAATATCGCGCGCCGCGATCATCGGCAAAGGCAGATCGGGCCGCACCGGCCCTGCTATCACGCCAAATGACTGGATCACGCCGACCTGCGGGAGAAGATTTTCCATGAAGTAGCCGGCTCGCAGGTAGAGAGTGTTCAGTCCGGCAATCCCGTCGAGCTTCTTTTCGAGGGAGTGCAGACCCACCACTGGGCCGGTCTTATCAGGTTTGTCCGCGCCGACGCTGCTTAGAACCACGGCGTGCTTTATGCCGTTCTTGGTGATTGCGGCGGCCAAGTCGTCGCTCACCTGCTCCTGGTACGCTCGAACATCTAAGGCGGCGATGTTAGGCGGAATCATCGCGTATACTGCCTTCGCGCCGGCGAATGCTTTCGTCAGCGCATCCGCGCCAGTCGCGTCGGCGATGAATGGTTCCGCGCCCTTGTTTGTAAATCGCTCCAGGCGCTTCGCGTCGCGCCCAATCACGCGCACTTTCTCTCCCTTCGCCAAAAGTTTCTCGGTGATTACGCTTCCCGTGTTTCCGGTGGCGCCAGTAATGACGTACATAAGTTCCTCCCTGTGGGTAGTGTTAGCGAAATCTTTTCCCACTCAAATAGGATGTCTTCGAAGGGCATTCCGATTCTCATCCTGGGCTCTTTTCGCCCCAGCACCCATGGCACTTTAGTTGTGAACTCAAATTGACCGAGCGGCAATCCAACAAGCGGTTCGCGAACGAGTGCGATACGAGACGTGATTCCCAAGCTGAAAACTTTGCTCGTCTCCTCGATGCCGGGCGCTCTCCGTCAGTCCGAGCCCAGCGCTTCCAGAAATGTGGCGGAGGGAACGAAGAAGAGATTGCCGGTGACAGCGCGGCTGAAGTCGAGAAGGCGATCGTAATTGCCGGGCGGGCGGCCGATGAACATGTTTTCTAACATCTGCTCGATGGTGCGGGGCGAACGGCTGTAGCCGATGAAGTAGGTGCCAAATTCACCTTGGCCGGGGCGGCCGAATGGCATGTTGTCGCGCAGGATCTTCACCTCTTTGCCGTCGACGGTGATGGACGTGAGGGCGTTGTGCGCTGAAGTCGGCTTCACGGAATCGTCCAATTCGATGTCGGATAATTTCTTGCGGCCGATGATTTTTTCCTGCGCTTCTGTGGAAAGTAAGTCCCACCCCTTGATGTCGTGCAGGTATTTCTGTACGAGGACGTAGCTCCCGCCTGCGAACGCCGGGTCCTCGTCACCTATTACGACCGCGTCGACAGCCGCCTGCCCGCGCGGATTCTCGGTACCGTCGACAAAGCCGATGAGATCGCGATCGTCGAAATAGCGGAAGCCCTGCACTTCGTCTGCGGGCACGACGGCATCGCCCAGAGCAGTCATGATTTGACTCGCGAGCTCGAAGCACAGATCCATGCGCTTTGCACGAATGTGGAAGAGCAAATCGCCCGGCGTGGCAATTGCGGAATGTTTCTCGCCATGAATCTCCCGGAAGGGATGCAGCATTGCCGGGCGCGGAGAGCCGAAGATGCGGTCCCAGGCGTCTGAACCGATACCCATGATGCAAGAAAGCCCTGCGTCGAAATCACGAGCTTCAACCGCCCGCGTCAACCCGGCGAGATCTCCGCAGAATGACCGCACGGCGGCGCGAATTTGAGACTGGGACTTCAGAGCCACAACAAGGAATATTGCAGCCCGACTCAGCGGCGCGGCTACTGGCTGCGCGAGTGTACGCAGACCGTGCGGCGCATTGCTTGCATTTTTCGGATCGAGTTCCATCGGGTGCAATCCTGGCGTGCTGCAAGAGCCTCGCGTGCGAAGTTAGGCGCGGAAGGTTACCATCGGCGGCCAACAAACGTCTACACCTCAGCGGAGTTCTGCGACAGTCTGGGAAGCTCAGCGCTCGAGCCAGCCGCCGCGAAAACCTGCGCCCTGGAGGCCTTTCACCACGTAAGGGCATCGTTTGATCGTGTTCCAGATAAGCTCTGAATGATTTTCGATCTTCATTAGAATTGGTACCTCGTTCAAACCAAAGACCCACGTTGAGGTCCACGCGCGCAGATTGCTGGTGTCGGGATAAGTCGGATTAAAACTGGCGATGAATCCTCCATATAGGTTGCGGCACTTTCCTTCGTTCAGGACCTATTGCCAATCAACCCGGCCGTAGAGAATGTCCGCGAATTTCCGTAATTCGATTTCCTTTTCGTTATCCGCAGTGAAATATGCGGCCGCCGTAAGAATGCCCGCCATCATGATCGCGGTGACCGCGGTAGAGGGTTCGCATTCCATCGCGTGCAGGCCGGTCCGCATGTCGAGGAAGAGCAATGCCGATTCGGTCGCCTGCGGATTCAAATGCGGTGTACCGGTAGCCAACATAATCTTCCGTGTCGAGATTATTACATCGCGATGCGGGCGGCCCAGTAAAGGACGGCGGCGCCGATAATGATGCGGTAGACGGCGAAGGGGACGAAGCCGCGGGTGCGGACCCAGTTCATAAACCAGGCGACCGAAGCATAAGCAACAATGAACGAAACGACGAAGCCGATGGCGAGGACAATCCAGCCATGCGCGTCAATCTGGCTGACGCCGATGGGATTTTCGACGCCTTTGCCCCGTAGTGATTTCAGCAGGTCGTAACATGTGGCTGTGACCATGGTAGGAATTGACAGGAAAAACGAGAACTCAAGAGCCGAGGCACGCGACATTCCCGCCACCTGCCCCGCGGCGATCGTGGACATCGAGCGCGAAGTGCCAGGAAAAACCGCGGAAAGAATCTGGCACGCCCCGATCCAAATCGCCTGGCCTAGCGACATATCTTCCATATGCCAGGTGTGAATGCGGCTGTACGGCGCGTCGGGACCGGCTTTTTCGGAGGGCGAGTTCATCGCATCAATAAACCACATGACGATCCCGCCCACCAGCAGGCTCATGCCCATGATGTAGAGGTTCTCGAGATGCTTTCCGATCATTTTCGTGAGCAGGAATGCGGGAATGGCGGTGACGACGAACGCGATGATCACCAGGCTGAGCGGATGCGTGAAAATCGTTCGGTTGCCGCGTTCGCCGCGCGGAAATGTAGAGAGAAATTTCGCAATCCGCTCGCGAAAGTAGATCGGCAGGCAAAGAATCGCGCCGAGTTGGATCACGATCGTATACATTTTCCAGTAGCCATCGCTCAGATTGATGTGCAGAAGAAATTCCGCGATGCGCAAATGAGCGGTGGAGCTGACCGGAATGAATTCAGTGAGGCCTTCGACGATCCCGAGGATGAGAGACAGTAAGTAATCGTTCAAAGATGCCCCCGATAAGTTTGTCGCGAGGAAATCAGGCGATCGATTTGATCATCGCGTAGGCGTCGCGGCCGCCGGGATAATAGCCCTTCCAGATGCCGCGAGTACGATAGCCATGCTTTTCCCAGAAGGCAATTGCCGAGTGGTTCTCAGTTGCCGTTTCGAGAATCACTTCGCGCACGCCTGATTCCGCTAAGCGCGATTCGACAGCTTCAAGCAGGCGCGATCCAATCTTGTGGCGACGATACCCTTCGAGCACGTCAATGGTGATGATGTGCCCCCGATTTTCGCGGTGAGCGGTGAGACAGAAGCCCACCGTTTTGCCCCGCATCGCGGCGATCACGCAATCCGCATTGGGAAAGCGGAGGTAGGCGCGAAGTTCCGGGCGGGAATAGGCGATGCCCGGCGCGTAGCAGGCCTGGTCAATTTCGTAAAGCGATTCGAAATCTTCAGGGCTGTACGGCCGCAACGCGATTTTCGCGGCTTGGCGTGCTGCTTTCGGCGCGGCCACCACAATCACACTTCCAGAATCACCGGCAGGATCAGCGGACGCTTCGAAGTTTGCTTGTTCAAATAGCGCTTCAGATCGGCGCGGATTTTTTCCTTAATCACGCCCCAGTCAGTTTTCTCTTCCGCGGTAGATTGTTCCACGGTGCGAAGGATCACGTCGCGAGCTTTGCTGAGAATTTCCTGGCCGTCCTCGGAAAGAAACCCGCGCGTGACGATTTCAGGCGGCCCCTCGAGATGCCCGGTGTGCTTGTCGATCGCAATAATAGGCACCACCACGCCGTCCTCCGCAAGATGACGTCGATCGCGAATCACTACTTCTTCGATTTCTTCGAGCGAACCCGAATCGACGCACACGCGCCCGGCAGTGACGGGCTCTCGCCGATAGGCCCTGCCATCCGGCGTGAATTCGATGGGCTGCCCGCTTTCAAGCAAGAAAATCTCGCCCGAGACGGCGTTCATCTGCTCGGCAAGCGCAGCGTGCCGGAATAGATGCCGATATTCACCGTGCAGCGGAATGAAATATTTCGGCTTGCAAAGCTGCAACAGGATTTTCTGCTCCTCCTGGCTCGCATGCCCGGAAACATGAATCGGTGCAGATCGTCCGCCTTCGTAATAAACAAGAACGCGCCGCCGGAAAAGGTGATCGATCATCCTGAAAATCGCTTTTTCGTTGCCGGGAATCTGGCGCGCAGAAAGAATCACAGTGTCATTTTCCGCGATACTCATCAGCCGATGATTATCCACGGAGATCCGGGACATTGCCGAAAGTGGCTCAGCCTGCGTCCCGCTCGCAAGCACGACGATGCGTTTGGGATCGAAGCCCTTGATATCCTGCGGACGAACGACGCTACCATCGGGAATCCGCAGCTTGTCGAGACCGTGCGCGATTTCAATGTTGTCGACCATGCTGCGCCCGACAAAGCCCACTTTTCGTCCCACCACGCGCGCGAGATCGATCACCTGTTGAATGCGATGGATCGAGCTCGAAAAACAAGAAACAATAATTCGCTGCGGCGCGGCACGGAACAATTCTTCAAGTCGCACCACTACGGAGCGCTCCGAAGGCGTGAACCCAGGCCGCTCGACGTTGGTGCTGTCACTAAACAGCGCGAGAACGCCTTCCTGCCCGTAGCGCGCGAAGGCGTGAAGATCGAAAGGCTTGCCGTCAACGGGGGTCGGATCAATTTTGAAATCGCCCGTGTGAATAATCACGCCGAGAGGAGTGCGAACCGCAAGCGCCACGCAATCGATCGTGCTGTGTGTCACATGCAGATATTCAATTTGAAACGCGCCAAGAGTAGTCGTCTGGCCCGGAGCCACTTCGTGGAGCTTTACCTTGTCGAGCAGTCCGTGCTCCTCGAGTTTTTTGCGCACAAGTGCGAGCGTGAACTTAGTGCCGTAAATAGGAACGTCGAGGTCGGCGATGATGTAAGGAATCGCCCCGATGTGGTCCTCATGCGCGTGCGTGAGAACGATCCCGCGGATCAACCGCTTGTTCTGCTTCAGGTAAGTGGTGTCCGGGATGACGATGTCTACGCCGAGAAGCTCCTGCTCAGGGAACATCAACCCGGCATCGATGATGATGATGTCGTCGGCAGTGCGCACGACGAGCATGTTCATTCCAAACTCGCCAAGCCCGCCGAGCGGGATGGCCCATACTGAGGATTGGCTCAATTTATCTTTCTTTCGAGTGCGGCCGACATTCTTGATTTATGGGCGGCGCATTACTTCGTGCCGTGCGGGCACTGCCCGCCAGGGCGGGTTTTCCACATTCCTTGCCCCTACTGCAGAAATCTATGCTTGGCACAACAGAATGACACGTATGAAGCAGCAGTTCAATCCCTGCTGCCGGCAAAGAGGCGAGCAATGGCAACGAGAAGAACAGCGCCGACGGTGGCCGCCGCGAGCGTGCCCCAGAAACCCCACGGCGCAATTGCGATTCCGAGTTTTATGAAGAGCCAACGGCCGATCACCGCGCCAATCAAGCCAAGAATCACGTCAACGATGCAGCCGAAGCCACGCCCTCGCGTAATGTGACCGGCGATCCAGCCCGCCAGCAAGCCAATGATAATCGTGGCAATAAAGCCGGGCGAAGTCACTTGAACGTAAACGGTGTGTTCGTCGATTTGGTTCGCAACAGTGACGATCGCGGTACCCAATGTAGTCGAGGCAAATGAAGCGAATGCGAAGCTTGTCATGAAACTCCTCTGAAAAATCTTCTATACAGATTATTCCGCTGCCGGTTGGCGTGGTAAAGGCGACTCCTCTATAGAATAGCCGGATGCGGACGAACAGGCTACTGCTGGCAGAAAATATATCCGAGGCACTTATAAACCAGCTTCGCGGCCAGGAAATCCGACGCGTGGTCACCCGGTTGAGGCAGAAGCTCAACGACGTCCATGCCTACGATTTTCTTGTGATCGGCGACGGCGCGAATCAGGGAAGTGACCTGCACCCAGTCGAGTCCGCCAGGTTCGGGCGTACCCGTTGCCGGAACAAAGGCGGGATCGAAACCGTCTAAGTCGATCGTGAGGTAAACATTCGGACTGAGATCGGCGAGAACTTTTGCGATCCAGCTTTTCAGCGGCGCCCGCGCAATGTCTTTTGCCCAGTAGATACTAGTGTTCAGATGAGGAATCGCCTGAGCTTCTTCCACGGAAAGCGAGCGAATGCCAATCTGCACCGCGGGGCACACCTCGACCACGCGGCGCATTGCGCAGGCGTGGCTTGCGGGATTTCCGTGATATTCGTCGCGCAAGTCGGCATGGGCGTCAATTTGAAGCACGCTGAGGTCTTTGAATTTCTTTGCAGTCGCGGACACAAGCGGAGGCGTAAGCGAATGTTCGCCTCCGAGCGCGACGGTGAATTTGCCGTCTTCAAGTAAACCCAGCTGCGCGGTGAAAATTTCGGTGATCACTTCGTCGAGAGTGCCGTCGGAAGTGTCGATGGCCGGAAGCGTGTGAATTCCGATCTCCTTATAAGGCTCAAGCTCGAGTTCCTCGTCGTAAAGCTCCATATTGCGGCTGGCGGCCAGGATGGCCGCAGGGCCATTGCGCGTGCCGTGTTCGTATGAGGTGGTCCGTTCAAGGGGCACCGGAAAAACTACGGCGCGCGACGTTGCATATTGCGAATGTTCGTCAGGAAGGCCACCGAAATTTTCGGGCGGCATCGGAGTGTATCGTGTCATCGTCGGTTTAGGCTCGCTGTGGATTCACGTTTACACGCAATTCACATTCAATGCTTGCGCTGAAACTTATGCTTAAACAGATTTGTCTTTCAACGAATGCCTCATCTGTACTATCAATGAGGCGCGCGAGAACAAAACTTTCGCGCGAGACGGGCCAGTCGAGACTACATTACCTGCGAGGACGCTGAATGGCAAAGAAAAAGGGCGCAACGGGACGAATCCTGCACGACCCCATTAAAGACAAACTCGTTCCCATTTACCCTCTCGATCTCTCGCGAATTCGGACGATCGATGAACTCGTGCGCGCGATGGGGCAGACAGCCTTTACCGCGCGCCAGATCGGCGATGCGGCGGACGTTCTCGAAGCCATGGCACGCGACAAGGATTGTTTTGGAGTGATGACATTATCCGGCGCCATGACCGTGGCGAAAATGGCGCTCGTTTTTTGCGATTTGGTCGAAGCCGGCATCATCAAAGCCATCGTTTCAACCGGCGCGTTGATGGCCCACGGTCTGGTGGAAGCGGAAGGCCTCCATCACTATCGGTACGACGAGAAGATGAACGACCGCGAACTTTTCGCCGCGGGATACAACCGCGTATACGACTCGCTCGAACCGGAAAGCAACCTCGATCATGTAGAAGAAACGATGCAGCACATCCTCGAGCAGTGGGATGCAGATGAGGTGCTGTGCAGCTGGAAGATCAATCGGAGAATCGGCGAGTATCTTTCGAAGCATACGAAGGGGCGGGGAATCCTGAAAACATGCTACGAGCATAAGGTGCCGGTGTTTGTCCCGGCGTTCACGGATTCCGAATTGGGGATTGATGTCGCGCTGCATCAACGTCTGCGTAAGAAGGCAGGGAAGAGGCTGCTGCGGTTCGATCCTTACGAAGATTTCGAGTTTTACGCTTCCACAATGCTGGCCACCAAGCGCATGGGAATCTTCACGATCGGTGGTGGCGTACCACGCAACTGGGCGCAACAGTTTGGCGTCTATGCGGAATTGCTGGCGCGCCGCGGATACGAGAAGCTGCCACTGAAGCGCTACAACTATGGCGTACGGATCTGTCCCGAGCCGGTGAATTGGGGCGGCTTGTCGGGGAGCACGTACACAGAGGCCGTATCGTGGGGGAAATTCGTGCCGCCGGAGGAGGGCGGACGATTCGCGGAAGTGCTGGACGATGCCACAGTAGCGCTGCCGCTCGTTGTCGGAGCAGTGCTGGAACGGATTGGATATTTAAAGAAACGCTGATTCGGCGTTGTTGCAAAAACAAGTCCTGATAGTCCCCGTCCGCTCTTCGTAGGAGGTAATGATGCGAATCCTGCTAAAGATGCTTCAGTTCGTTTCCGTTGTATTGCTGCTGGTGTCGTGCCCCGCACTCTCCGCTCAGTATGCGGAGGCGCAGAACACGAAGCCGCGAAATGACAACCGCCCCATTCGCAATATTGTTCTCGTTCACGGCGCTTGGGCAGACGGCTCCGGCTGGAGAAGCGTCTACGACATTCTAGTCAAGGAAGGATTCAATGTAAGCATCGTCCAGGAACCGGAGACATCTTTCAAAGAAGACGTCGCCGCCACGAAGCGCGTCCTTGCGATACAAAACGGCCCCTGCATTCTCGTCGCCCACAGCTATGGCGGAGCTGTGATCACCGAAGCTGGGAACGACCCTGCGGTCGTCGGTCTGGTTTATATCGCGGCTCACATGCCGGATGCGGGAGAGAACGAGGCTGACGACGGTAAAAAATTCCCGAGCGACATCAGCAAGTCCGGTGCGATCAAGAAAACTCCAGACGGATTCACTTACATCGACCCAGCCCAGTTTCATGACCTGTTCGCTGCCGACCTCTCCGAGGATCAGTCCGATTTGATGGCGCGATCGCAGGTGTTCAATTTCGCGGATAATTTCAAAGCTACCATCACCACGGCGGCGTGGCGAACGAAACCAAGCTGGATGCTGGTGGCCGGAAAAGACAGAACGATTAATCCAGACCTCGAACGTTGGTATGCCAAGCGAGGTAACAGCCACACGGTGGAAATTGCCGGCGCCAGCCATGTGGTCTACGTCTCCAGGCCGGCGGAGGTTGCGGCGCTCATCCAGGAAGCTGCGAGCACGCTCAGCAAGAAACCGTAGTCTGAGAGATTCGAAGACACCTCGAAACTTCGCTTCAGATTTCAATGCTGTTGTTCAGCGGGTAAAAGAGGACAGCTAGTCGTCTTCGCCGAGAAGAATCGCGGCGGCGAGGACGGTGCTCCACAATCCGCGCTTGTCGCCAACAGCGGACTGCGTGATGTTCATCGTGCGGACGATCTTGTTCGAGATCCGATAAACCTCTTTCTTCTCATCCCACGAAAGGTCCGGATCGAATTCCACGTTCAGAGTAGTAGCAAGCATTTCGGCGGCGAGTTCTTCGGCGTATTCTCCGGCCACTTCTTCCGGTTCGCCGAAAGAGTGGTGCTCTGAGAGATATCCAAACATGGATTTGTCGCCGGGAAGAGCAAGCCCCACGCCCGCGGCAATCAACCGGTGTGGCTCGCGCGTTTGATTCTCGCTGATCACCGTAAAAGCCACCTGACCCGATTTCAAATGCTTCAATCCTTCGCTCCGTGAAATCAATTTGCAGTACGGCGGAAAGATGGAGGAGACGCGGACGATGTTGCAGGCAGCGATTCCTGCATTGCGCAGGGCCAACTCGAAGCTCGAAAGGCGCTCGCGGTGTTTTCCGACTCCCTTGGTGAGGAATATTTTCTTCGCGACGAACGCCATGGACTGGTTAGCTTTGCCTCTTCTTGATTGACTTGGAAAATTTTCTTCTTCGGGAAATTAACAAGCGCGTACCGCGAAGTCAATCACTATTCATATGCGAGAGTTACAGCAGTGTTACAAGGTACTTCGAACGGAGACTCGAGCAGGCTAAGCGTTCGCTTTCACGCCCATGCTGACGCAGGGAGCGAGAGCTTCGGCGATCGTCTTCAGTTCGCGCAATTGCTGGTGCGTGAAATCGGGGCCGGCATCGGGCGCGGAATTCGCTTTGCGCGAAATCTGAATCACGCCAACCACTTTTCGGTCAACCACCAGCGGAGCGCTCATGATCTTCTGGATCGCTTCGCCGGGCTGGTTGTCGGCGATGGGAACCGCTTCGAATACCGACGAGTGCGGAATCACGGAAAAATGATTGATCACCTCGGCACGCTTCTCGCGGACAGTGCGCGCGGCAAGCGAGTGGGTGCTCGTCGTGGGGATTTGTCCCACCTCGCGCAGCTTTTCGGGCGTAAGAAATTGCAGAAAGCGATCATCCGGAGTCAGCGCAAAAATCGCCACTTCGTGCGGGCGCACCGAAAAATTGTTGCTGATCAGCTCCACCGCGCGGTTCAGCCCGATTGCATCGCCTTCGCCGCTGCGGCGTGCCAATTCGGCAGCCCACTTCTTCAACTCGTTGATGAATTCTCCGCCCATTTTCCCAAGTTTGCCTAAGACAGCTTGCCTGGAATAAGTCTAGCAAGCCGTCCGTTCTACCCGATTCATTTCTCTGCTGCGTGACACCTTCTTGCAAACCTGAACACGCCGACTTATACTTTCTCGTTGCATACTGGCAGAAAAACGATTCGGAGAGTGCATGTCGGCCACAGCGGCTGATTCCAAAACGAGTTACTTCCTCGACAAACTGCAGTCCCTCAGCGGCGTAATTCCTATTGGCGCATTTCTTCTCGAGCATTTCTGGTCCAATAGCTACGCCCTCGTCAGCGTGCAGAAATACAACGACGTCTCCGTCGAACTCCAAAGCATCCCCTGGCGAATCATCGTCGAAGCCTGCGTCCTGTGGCTCCCAATCCTTTTCCACGGTTTTTACGGAATCTATATCTGGTGGATGGGCAAGTCCAACGCGATTGGCCACCCTTGGATGGCCAACTGGCTCTGGGTCCTTCAGCGCTGGACCGGAATTATCGCCCTCGTTTTCATCTTTTGGCACGTGTACCTTGAGCGTTTCGTAGGCCACGGCCGCACAAATTACCAGGATCTCGCCGACGCAATGTCGCACCCGGGATATTTCGCTTTCTATGTCGTCGGAATCACCGCCGCGTCGTTCCACCTCGGCAACGGCCTCTGGAATTTTGCCTGCAAATGGGGCATCGCAGTCTCAGCGCGTGCCCAGCGAGCGGCCGGCTGGTTTGGCGCTGCGGTCACTGTAGCCCTCACATTCGTCGGCATTGCAATCGCGATCGGATTCCGTAGCCACTGGTTTCCCCTGGGTACTTACGTTCAATGAGACACCCGAAAATCATCGTCGTAGGCGGTGGTCTGGCCGGCCTCATGGCCACTATTCGCGTCGCTGAGCATGGCGTCCGAGCGGAACTATTTTCTATCGTCCCCGTTAAACGCTCGCATTCGGTATGCGCGCAGGGCGGAATCAACGCCGCGAAAAATCTAAAAGGCGAAGGCGATTCCACCTGGAAACATTTTGACGACACAATTTATGGTGGCGATTTTCTCGCCAATCAGCCGCTCGTAAAAGGAATGTGCGAAGCCGCGCCCGCGATTATCGATCTCCTCGATCGCATGGGCGTGATGTTCAATCGCACGCCCGAAGGCTTGCTCGATTTCCGGCGATTCGGCGGCACTCTCTATCACCGCACCGCGTTCGCTGGCGCCACCACAGGACAGCAACTCCTCTACGCCCTCGATGAGCAAGTCCGTCGCGCGGAATCGGAAGACAAAGTAAAAAAATTCGAGGGCTGGACGTTTCTCTCCGCCGTAATCGACGACCAGGGCATCTCCCGCGGCATTTGCGCGATGAATTTGAAAACGATGGAGATCAAAACCTTCCCAGCCGACGCCGTGATTTTTGCCACCGGCGGAAATGGCGCGATCTTCGGCCGCTCCACGAATTCAGTCGTGTGTACGGGCTCTGCGCAATCCGCGCTTTTCCAACAAGGCGTCTGGTACGCAAATGGCGAATTCATCCAAGTCCATCCCACCGCCATCCCCGGCGAAGACAAATGCCGGCTGATGAGCGAATCCGCCCGCGGCGAAGGCGGACGCGTCTGGGTCCCCAAGCAGCCGGGCGATAAACGCAGCGGCAAAGACATTCCCGAATCCGAGCGCTTCTATTTTCTCGAAGAGTGGTATCCAAAATATGGCAACCTCGTGCCTCGCGACGTAGCTACGCGCGCCATTCACAAAGTCGTCTTCGAAATGAAAATGGGACTGCCCGGCGAGCCCGCCGTCTATCTCGACGTCTCCCACATTCCCGCCGACGTTCTCGACAAAAAACTCGAAGGCATCCTCGAAATTTATGAGAAGTTCGTTGGCGTAAACCCTCGCAAAGAACCCATGAAAGTTTTCCCCGCCATGCACTACACGATGGGTGGCCTGTGGGTCGACAATGAAAATCAAGCCACCAACGTTCCCGGTATTTATGCAGCTGGCGAGTGCGAGTATCAATATCATGGCGCGAATCGCCTCGGCGCCAATTCGCTCGTCTCGTGCATTTACGGCGGAATGCTCGCCGGACCAGCGGCCGTGAAATACGCGCACAATCTTGAGCAGGGAGTCGAGAACACTCCCGCAAGTGTTTTCGAGCGTGAGCGCGTCCGCCAGCAGGACATTAACGACGCGCTCCTGAATCAGCACCAGGGCACAGAAAATCCGATAGCGATCTGGCGCGAAATGGGAGACGTAATGACGGAGAACGTCACGGTGATCCGCTACAACGCCAATTTGCAGAAGACGCTCGTAAAACTCGACGAACTGAGCGATCGCTTCCGCCGCATCAACTTGCAGGATCGCACACAGTGGGCAAATCAAACGCTGAATTTCGTCCGCGAACTTGGCAATATGCTGGTGCTCGCGAAAGTGATCACGCTCGGCGCGCTTGCCCGCAACGAAACACGCGGCGCGCACTACAAACCGGAATTTCCGAATCGCGACGACGCGAACTGGCTGAAGACAACGAAGGCTTCGTTCGTCGGCGGCGAGATCAAGCTCGATTTCGAGCCGGTGGACACGTCGCTGCTTCCGCTACGCGAGCGCAAGTACACAGCGGCGAAGTAAGGTTTTTGTAGCTTGGGCTGGCCAAGTAGTTTTGTAGCGCAGGTCCCATTCTGGCCCGACGGCCAGAATTGACCTGAGGCCTTTGAATGGCGCAATTAGGACTGAGAACCAATGTCTGAAGCGGCAGAAAACAGAACCGGAAGCACTTTCATCGTCAGAATCAAGCGCCAGCAGCGCCCCGACGAAGCCGTTCGCTGGGAAGAGTACGAACTGCGCTACCGCCCGCACATGAACGTGATTCAATGTCTGCGCGATATCGCCGAAAAGCCCTACACGCGCGAAGGCAAGGAATCCACTCCCGTAAGCTACGACGCCAATTGCCTCGAAGAAGTTTGCGGCGCTTGCGCCATGCTCATCAACGGCGAGCCGCGCCAGGCCTGCTCCGCGCTCGTGGATAATCTCGCGAAGCCGATCCGCCTCGAGCCGCTAACAAAATTCCCGCTCGTGCGCGACCTTGTAGTCGATCGCGATTTTATGTTCGAGAGCCTGAAGCGTACGAAATGCTGGATTCCGATCGACGGCACCTACGCCCTCGGCGAAGGTCCGCGCATGTCCCCGGCCACTCAGGAGGTCGGCTATCCGCTCTCGCGCTGCATCACCTGCGGCAATTGCCTCGAAATCTGTCCGCGCGTCAATGAGCATTCTCATTTTGTCGGCGCAGCAATCGTTAGTCAGGTGCGCCTGTTCAACCTGCATCCCACCGGCGCCATGCACGCAGCCGGGCGCCTCGATGCGTTGATGGGCCCGGGCGGAATCGAAGATTGCGACAATGCTCAGAATTGCGTGAAAATCTGTCCCAAGGGAATCCCGCTCACTGAATCCCTCGCCGCAGTAAACGGCCAGGTAATCGTGCACGCAATCAAGAACTGGTTCCAGGGCCACGACTAGAATCCCATTTGGAGGGCGGCTTTCCTGAGCGGGACCGAAGGGCAGGATTGATGGTTTTACGTCAGGGCACGGCTTTAGCCGTGCCGCAACTGATGCAACATCTGCGCGGCTTTAGCCGCTGAGGGTGCCCCAAAGGGCTACGGTTTACGCGCGGCTCGAAACGCCTTGCAGGTCGCCTTTTCAGGGGCGACACAAAGTAAGAACAAGGACCGGGGCTTTAAGCCCCTGAAGTACCGATCAAAACTGAGGCTTGCATCCGAATGCTGACTCGCATGGGACTTTTTCTGCTCTGCAGCGCCCTGGGCGCCATCCTCCCACTCCTCACCGTCACCGCCCAAAACCAAAGCGACATCTCGCAAAAAGCCCACGACCTCCATTTCAGCTCCATCGTGGTCGACACCCACGACGACACCACCCAGCGCCTCCTCGATCCGAAATTCGATTTCGGCATCCGTCACAACGACGGCTCGATTGATATCCCGCGCATGCGCGAAGGCAATCTGAGCGCGATTTTCTTTTCCATTTGGATTTCAGGCACAATCACCGGCCCCGAAGCCGTGAAGCGCGCGATGGATCAGATTGACGTGGTGCGCGAACTGCCGGTCCGATATCCAAAGGACATCGTCCTGGCTCGCACCGCAGACGATGTCCGCCGCATCCATGCCGATGGAAAAATTGCCGCGCTCATGGGCGTCGAGGGCGGCCACATGATTGACAACGATCTCGGCGTCCTCCGTGATTTCGCGCGCCTCGGCGTCCGCTACATGACCCTCACGCACATGGTGGACACGGACTGGGCCGATTCATCAACGGGGAAGTCCACGCACAACGGATTAACAGACTTCGGCAAGCAAGTGGTTCACGAGATGAACCGCATGGGCATCATGGTGGATATCTCCCATGTCTCCGACAAAACTTTCTACGACGCGCTCGCCATCAGCGAAGCGCCCATGATCGCCTCGCACTCTTCCTGTCGCGCCATTTGCGACGCTCCGCGCAATATGACGGACGATATGATCAAGGCCCTCGCGGCCAAGGGCGGCGTGGTTCAAATCAATTATCACGTCGGTTTCCTAAGCCAGGAATTTCGCAACGCCGACAAAGCCAACCCGGACATGGGTAAAGCTATGCAGGAAGAAATCAAAAAACGCTGCGGGGAAAATGAAGGCTGCCAGCTCACCGAAGGCGATAAACTTACAAGAGAGTACGTTGCGCAGGGCAAGCTTCCCCGCGTCGAATGGACTAAGATCATCGAACACATCGATCACGCCGTGAAGCTCGCCGGTGCGGATCATGTAGGCTTGGGTTCGGATTTCGACGGCGCGAATATGCCGTACGGAATGGAGGACGCCTCGCATTTGCCGCAAATCACCAACGCGCTCCTCGCAAAGGGATATTCAGCCGGCGATATTCAAAAAATCCTGGGTGGCAATACGCTGCGCGTGATGGAGCAGGTGGAAGCCACGTCAAAACGACTGGGAGGACAACCGTGAAAGGCCATGCCGTGAATCCGATTTCGAAATTGTGCGTGAAAGCACTGTGCTTGGCGACATTAATGGGCTGCATGACGGCTTCCGCTTGGGCGCAGGCGACTGATTCGAAGCCCGCTGCGCAAGCCACGAAACCAAAAAGCACTGCAATCGCGCATGCGGGCACCGATCCCGCTCTGCTCCACCCGGCCACGCTCAAAGCGCAAGCCCCGGCCGAATACGACGTGAACTTTGTCACCACGAAAGGCGACTTCGTCGTTCACGTCACTCGTGCGTGGGCGCCGAATGGCGCTGACCGCTTTTATAATCTTGTGAAGCACCATTTTTACGACGGAGCCACCTTCTTTCGCTACGTAGACGGATTCGTCGTTCAGTTCGGCCTCACCGGCAACCCCGCGGTGAATAAGGCCTGGACAGACGCCAACATCAAGGACGATCCAGTAAAGTCCAGCAACAAGCCCGGCAGTGTCACGTTTGCAATGGCGGGCCCCAACACGCGCACCACGCAGATATTCATCAATCTCGGCGACAATTCCCGCTTGGACGGCATGGGCTTTTCAGCCTTTGGCGAAGTCACTTCCGGCATGGACGTGATCAAGAGCTTCTACAGCGGCTACGCCGACGCACCTACGAGCCATCAAGGCGAAATCACCAACGAAGGGAAAGCTTATCTGGACAAGAATTTCCCCAAGCTCGACAGCATCAAGACTGCTACGATTGTTCCTGTGGCCGGCGGAGCGAGTGGAAGTGCGGCCCCTGCGAAGCCGAGCGGAGGGGGAGCAGCTAAACCACAATAATCTTGCGGCTCGGGTAGAAGGCAAGCCGCGAATCCAACCGTTTTACTGAGGGGACCTTATTATGAGCACAGCTTCGCCATTGCATCAGCCGGAGAATGCCAAAGAGCAAGCCCCGGCAGAGTACGACGTTAAATTTGCCACTACGAAGGGCGACTTCACGATTCACGTCACGCGTGCCTGGGCTCCTCTCGGCGCAGACCGCTTCTACAATCTCGTGAAGCACGGTTTTTATACAGACGCGCATTTCTTCCGTGTCCTCCCAGGATTCGTGGTCCAGTTTGGCTTGAACGCCGATCCGCAGGTGAGCCGTGTCTGGCGGGCCGCGAATATTAAGGACGATGCCGTAACCCAGAGCAACAAACCGGGCACAGTGACATTTGCCACAGCCGGGCGCGACACCCGAACTACGCAGATCTTTATCAACCTCGGCAACAATGGAGGCCTGGATTCGCAGGGCTTCGCCCCATTCGGCCAGGTTACCGACGGTATGGACGTCGTCAAGAAGCTGCACAGCGGCTACGGCGAAGGTGCCCCGCATGGACGTGGTCCGGACCAGGGCGCCATCACCACTCAAGGCAAAGAATACCTGGATAAGAATTTCCCGAACCTCGACAGCATCAAATCAGCGACAATCCAGGCCGCCGCCGGCAAGTAATCGTCGCTCACAAAGGCAGCGCCAGAATGTTCGTGAGCCATTGGCTCTCACTTCGCCGGCTCAGGACAAACAAGCACGTGCAATCCCACTCATCTAGCCGAAAGTGGCACAGGCACTCCTGTTTACCCAGAGGTACGAAGGGCCTGTGCTCCGACGAGCACCAACCCACCACAAGCACCCACCACCCTCGGCCCCATTTCACCTCCACATCAACGCAACCCGACCCACGATTCCGATGGAATTTCTGCCCGTCCTCTGACGACCGCCCTCCCTCAACAAGCAACCGCTACAAGCGTGGTTCAGCTCTAAACCATGTGCAACCCGCTAACCACCCACAAAGCCATTGCGTCGAATATACCGCCCGATGAATCTCACTACATGATGGATGGAAGCTTCCCCGACGCAGCCAGTCCGACCCTGATACGGAGCCGTGCGCAAGAAGGGGCAGTCAGCGCGACCGCCATGTTGTGCGCACTGGCAGGACTCTCCGTCGTGATTCATCTGCCGGGCATCGCCCGTTACGGCTTTTTCCGCGACGAGCTTTATTACATCGCATGCAGCGAACACCTGGCCTGGGGTTACGTAGACCAGCCCCCCCTTATTGCGCTGATAGCGTGGATTTCCCGCCACCTGCTCGGCAATTCTCTGGCTGCGTTTCGGGTGCTGCCGATTCTCGCTGGCGCCGTGACCGTGTATCTGACGGGCTGGCTCGCCGGAGAGCTAGGTGGCAGCAAACTCGCGCAGTTCGTAGCAGCTCTCGCGATTCTCTTCGCGCCACTATATCTAGCATTCGACAGCATTCTCACCATGAACGCGTTCGAGCCAGTCTTCTGGCTGGCATGTGCCTGCATTGCCGCTCGAATCGCCAACGGCGGCTCCCCCAAGTTATGGCTGCTATTCGGAGCGATCTCGGGAGTTGGACTTGAGAACAAGCACACGATGGCTGTTTTTGGTTTCGGCGTCGTGCTGGGACTTCTGTTGTCACGCGATTTGCGTCCATTCCGTTCGCGCTGGATCTGGATAGGAGGGCTCATCGCCCTGGCGATTGCCGCGCCGAATCTTGTCTGGGAAACGCGGCACGGCTGGCCGCAGATCACCGTCGTTCGCAACGCGCAGTTATTGAAAAACGAGCCAGTCGGTCCGCTACGCTTCCTGGGCGAGCAGGTCCTGTTCTACTCACCCATCGCCTTGCCATTGTGGCTGGGAGGACTCGCGTGGCTTGTCACTGCGCGCGACGCGAAGCTGTTCCGCTTCCTCGGATGGGCGTATCTCATCGTGCTTGCACTTTTCATCATCGGCGACGGAAAAACCTACTACCCGATGGGTGCGTACCCGATGCTGATGGCTGCCGGTGGTGTCGCTTTCGAAAAGATTTCCGCGTCTCGATCCTGGAAGCCTTTTCGAATGGCGTATCCGGCCCTGATCGCTGTAGCCGGTCTACTGACTCTTCCGTTTGGCGTGCCAGTTCTGCCGGTAAACACGTTCCTGAAATATTCGGACCTCTTGCCCTACGCTCACGAAGTAAAGACAGAACGCGATTCAACAGCCCGCCTGCCGCAAAACTACGCGGACATGTTCGGTTGGGACACCCTCGCAACGACCGTCGCGCATGTCTACCACGCGCTGCCCGAAGCCGAGCGCGGAAGCTGCGCAATCCTGGCAGGGAACTACGGCGAGGCCGGAGCAATCGACTACTACGGTCCAGCGTTAGGCCTGCCCAAAGCAATCGGCGGCCACAACAGCTATTTCTATTGGGGCCCGCGCAAATACTCAGGTGAGTGCGTGATTCTCTTCGGCGAAGGCTCAGAAGAATACAAAAATTATTTCAGCGACGTCGAGCAAGTAGCCACAGTGTCCAACCCGCTAGGCATGCCCTCAGAACAGAACGTAGCAATTTACCTCTGCAGAAAACCCAAAGCGCTCCTGGCCAAACTCTGGCCTAATTTCAAACTAATTATTTAAGGTCACGCTCTCTACCGCAGCGGCGCATGACGCGGATTCCGCGCCGCCTTCTCCAACATCGAGATATCAAGCCCAGTCTCGCGCAACCGCCGTCCAAGCTCCGACCCATCATTGAACGCGATACACAGCAGCACGCACTCGCTCGTAAGAATCGGAATCGTGCGGCCATTCACCGTATCGTGGTGCGGAGCAATCGCCTCGGAATTCCGCAACACCAAATCCAACTCCGCCGAACGCGGCAAAGGCTTGCTGTCTTTCTTCGCGTCCTTCTTTGCGCTCTTCTTTGCATCGGCGAAAAACAGTCTTGGCTTCTTCTCCGTCTCCTTGCGCGAGTTATCGTAAAACTCAATCCACCGGTGCCACCGCTGTGGACTAATCTGGCAGATGCGCTGGAGGAGCGCCTCGATCTCGTCGTGCTCTTCCCAGAAGCGCGAGAGGCGGTCCCACTCATATATGTAGATACCGGCAAGAAAATCGGGGACATCCACCACGGCTGCCGCTCGGCTTTTGGCAAGCATCTGCGCAAGTCGTTCAGCGCGCACGAGATCGCGCGTCAGACGGTGGGTCAGATTTCCGTGATTTCCGCTGTCACCCACGTCAGGCGAGACGGTGGGGCGGTGGTTTGCCGAGTGCGGCGCTTTACGCTTGAAAAGTTTCATTGGTGGTTGATAGCGCTCAGCTTAAGTGTATCAGGGCGGCTCAGTTTCGCAGGACAGGTTAAGTACAGGTCGTGCCTAACCGGAACGAAGCGCAGCCAGCGCAAACCGCGCACTCGACCGCGACAAGAGGCGATTCTGGCGCGCTGCAGCCGCTGCTAAAAACTGCTTTTTGCGGCAACCTGCTTGCTGCAGTTGCAGCGACAAATTTTGTCAAAAGGCATGGCCAGCGATGCGAGAAACAAGAACAGAACTGCAGATCCCTCGCTTCGTTCGGGATGACAGTCGCTGAGTGGGGCGAAGCCGACTACAAGCCGAGAACTGTGACCAGTTCGCGGACTGAGGCGGCGGACTTGTCGAGGGCGGCTTTTTCTTCGGCTGTTAGTTTGATTTCGATGATTTGTTCGATGCCGCGTGCGCCTAATTTTACGGGGACACCGACGAAAAGCCCGCTGATCCCGTACTCGCCTTCGAGGTAGGCGGCGCAGGGAAGAATTTTCTTTTTGTCTTTCAGGATGGACTCGACCATTTCCATGACGGCGGCTGACGGCGCGTAATAGGCGGAGCCCGTCTTCAACAGGTCAACGATTTCGGCGCCGCCTCTTCGGGTGCGCTTCACGATCTCTTCGAGTTTCTCCTTGGGCAGCAGTTCGGGGAGGGGAATTCCAGCAACGGTGGAATAGCGCGTGAGCGGCACCATGTCGTCACCATGTCCGCCGAGGACGAACGAGTGCACGTTTTCAACGGACACGCCAAGCTCCATCGCCACGAACGCGCTCATCCGCGCGGAATCCAGAACGCCCGCCATGCCGATCACTCGATTGCGCGAGAACCCGCTGATCTTGAACGCAGCTTGCGCCATCGCATCCAGCGGATTCGTGACGATGATGAGAATCGCGCCGGGCGAGAGTTTGACGATCGCATCGACCACACCCTTCACCACGTCGTAGTTGGCTTTCAGCAGATCATCGCGCGACATGCCCGGCTTGCGCGGGAAACCAGCGGTGATCACCACGATGTCGCTGTTCGCGGTTTCGCGATAGTCGCCGCCAGCGGTAGAAATTCCGACGGCGCGCACATCGGTGCCCAGGATCGGGGCGGACTCGGCCATGTCGAGGGCCTTACCTGCCGGCGGACCATCGAGAATATCGGTCAGGACCACGTCGGCGAGTTCGGCGTCGTGAATCCGCTGAGCCGTTGTGGAACAGACGAAGCCTCCGCCCACTACCGTCACTTTCTTGCGCATTGCTGCCTCTCCTTCTTTCTCGCGGAAGATGATTTGGCGCTGAAATTCAATCGGCTGCGACGGCCGATTGCATGTTCTCGATGATCGCGGACGCGTACTCGGACGTTTTCAGTTTCTTCGCGCCCGGCATCATGCGCTCGAGATCGTAGGTGACGCGCTTCTGGCGGACGGTGCGCGCGATGCCGTCTTCAATCAGGCGGCCGGCTTCTTTCCATCCCATGAACTCGAGCATCATCGCGCCGGAAAGCATCACGGAACTCGGGTTGATGACGTCCTTATCGGCATATTTCGGAGCAGTTCCATGCGTGGCTTCGAAAACGCCGAAGCCGTCGCCGATATTGGCGCCGGGTGCCATGCCCAGGCCGCCAACCTGCGCGGCGCAAGCGTCGGAAAGGTAGTCTCCGTTCAGATTGGGCGTGGCGAACACCTGATACTCGTCGGCGCGCGTGAGCACTTGCTGGAACACGGAGTCGGCGATGCGATCATTGATGAGAATCTTCTTCTTCCACTGGCCGTGGCCGTGCGTTGCGTAGATGGTGTCGAGCGTCTGCTTCACTTCGAGAGCCACGGCCTTTTGGAACGCCTCGTTGGCTTGGTTCAGTCCAGGCTCAATCATCGCGGCGATTTGCTCGTTGGTTAGGCTTTCGTTTTGGTCTTTATTATCCAGGATCCAGCTTTCGCGTTCCGTGACGACCTGCGGGCGGAATTCGGCGCAGGCGAGGTCATAGCCCCAGTCGCGAAAGGCGCCTTCGGTGAATTTTTGAATGTTGCCTTTGTGCACCAGCGTGACGATCGTGCGGTGATTTTCGATGGCGTACTGGATGGCGCGGCGGACGAGGCGCTTGGTGCCTGTGGGCGACATGGGCTTGATGCCGATGCCGGAATCTTCGCGAACTTTCTTCGTCGCGCCGGCGAGCATTTCGTTGTTGAGGAAGTCGATCAGCTTTTTCGCTTCGGGAGTGCCGGAACGCCATTCGATTCCCGCGTACACGTCTTCCGTGTTTTCGCGGAAGATGACCACGTTCATGCGCTCGGGATTCGTCACCGGCGAAGGTACGCCGTGGAAGTAGCGCACGGGGCGGACACAGGCGTAGAGGTCGAGCACCTGGCGCAGAGCGACGTTGAGCGAGCGAATGCCGCCGCCCACGGGCGTGGTGAGCGGGCCTTTGATTGCTACGCGGAAATCGCGGAAGGCGTCGATGGTATCCTGGGGGAGCCATTCTTTGAACTGCTTGAAAGCTTTTTCGCCCGCAAAAACTTCCATCCACGCGATCTTGCGCTTGCCGCCAAAGGCTTTTTCGACGGCCGCGTCGAACACGCGGCGCGACGCGATCCAGATGTCGCGTCCAGTTCCATCACCTTCGATGAAGGGGATGATGGGCCGGTCGGGAATTTGAAACTTGCCGCCTTCGAAGGTAATGCATTTGCCTTCTGAGGGAACAGCCACACCGCTATAGGAATTTTTCATGCGCCTCGGGACTCCTCGCAGGGGTCGGTTCGTTGTACGACGTTAAAATGTGCCGCTGCGGAGCCAATAACGTTAACACAATCGGCGGGGTAGGTGCAGCAGTCCACCGGGAGGATTGCGTCTGCGTCTGTCGGCAGCATGTCCTGAAAAGCTCGACCTTTCGCACCTACGGCGCAGGGCGGCGAGGAATTTCAGATTGAAGGGTTCAACAAAGTACTTCCCGGGCTCATTGAAAATGGCGTTACCGATCATAGACGAGGGCCCATCGTTTGTCAGATGCTAGGACTGCTGAGGCTTGGAACTCGGAGGTAAATTGCTTCGGAATGAGCATTAGGTCCCCTGAAGGGCACGCTTCGACCAGATGCTGGACCGATTCAATCGTTTCCGGTTGTTGGACTATTCCATCGAAGGAATCTCGGCGAGCGGATGGAAAAAGAATGAAATGGCGGGCCTCCGCCATCGCGGGGTTCGCGTGGTTGCGTGACAGCGGCTCTTCGGGAAACCCGCACAAAGAAACCGTGCGGTCAAGTGCGATGAGTTTCTTTCGTAGATCTGCTGAAAAGACACTGGGGGTCTTCTCCTCCGTGCGCACATGTCCGACCGCAGACATGGGCCACATGCCGACCGCACAGGTAACAAACACGACAACCGTTACAAGCTGAATACGACGCTCGTCTGAGAGATCGAAATCCTCACTCAATTTGAAAAGCCAACAAACCAGGCACACCAATCCCGACGGAATCAGCGGGGTGATAAAACGAGGAAACAGTGCGCCCACGCACAGCATGGTGCCGAGGTAAACAAGCAGGGTGAAGGGCAAAACCTTGAGGGTAACCCACAATTCCGTGCGCAAATGTTTACCCAAGTTCTGAACCGTGCTGGCTATCAGAGCGAACAGGACAAAAGGCGTCAAAAAAAAAGAAATGTCTCACATAAAAGTTGACTCGGAGCAGAAAGTCCGGTTTTTCGTCAGGGTTCGCACTCCAGGCCAGTGCGGGCAAGAAATTGCCTTCGTAAACCATCTCCAGCGGAGTCCGCACACCCGGCCAATCCACGTATGTGCGCATAGCGTTAGTGATTACATACCAAGCAGAAAAACGGCCAGCCCGACATATAAGAACTTAAGGGATGGGCGTACACCGAAACGGAGTAAAACAGCCAGAAACACGATTAGCAAGACAGGTGCGAGATTCCAGCGGGTGAAAACGACGAGCGTGAAAAATAGAGCGGACAGCCAAAACGATTCGCGCGCGAGAAAAAAGAAGCCGAGGAGTAGCAGCAGGGCCGCAGGCAATTCGGACATGATTTCGACAGAGCTCTCCAGCAAGAGATTCTGAGACATCAACATCAGCAGGGATAGCGCAGCCGGTAGTGGCCCCAGTAACTGACGTAACCAGGAATAAAGCGTAATAAGAAGAATCCCCAACAGAAGTGGATTTATGATGCGCTCCCCGCCAACAAATGCGGCGCAGAGGAAGCCGGTGACCGGTGCGCGCCATGAAGCGTATGGGACGTGATAGCCTCTTAGCGCCAGGCCACTGAGTATGTAGGAACCCTCGTCCCAGCCTTGAACCTTGTGCACATAAGCGATCAATGCAACCCAGATACAGCACGCCAGCACGATTAAACGGAGGGTAAACGTAGGTAGCCGTTGATGGGCGCTTGCAGTTGGGAATTGCGGCGGCGTCCATAGAACGGCGGCTGACAGGACCGCGAGGACTCCTCCGCTAAAAAGTGAGAGAAATTCTGTGTTTGCGTGAGCTCTGATCTGTGCAAATGAGAGCAAGATAAGAAAGAATCCAGTAGCGAGAAAAAAGATCAACAGGAGCGATCTGGTCGTTACTGGCAACGGCGTCGCCTTCGGGAGAAAGATCATTTTGTGGATTATTGATTATATAGGGGATATATGTAATTGAAACTTCTATTCTTCTAGATAGCTAAACAGCTATATTCTTTACCTTGCTTCAACAAAAGAAAATGCTTGCGCTGGTGAGGCGGCGCAAGAGGTAGCGCGCCGCGCGGTCTTAGATTCCCAGGCCTCGCGGCCTGGGCTAAATTGTTTCGCACCTCCGACGCTGGGAAGCGACGAATTTCAAATTGACAATTTCACAATTTGAGATGAAGACGAAAACGGGACTCCAGATCCCTCGCCCCGCACTATGCGTCTGGGACGCAAGAACCCCGCGTTCCAGACCCGCCTGCACGTTTTCTGTACTTCCGTACAATCTTCCGCCAACCCTCACCGGTGCTACTCTCTATCTGGCTAATTGGCCTCACACGACAAAGCCCGATAAGGAGGTCCGAGATAGGCGACTGAACGAAAGTCAGCCGGCGCTAGCCGGTTGACGACAAATCGAGCGATCTCCCACCTCACCCGCGTCCTGCGGCCCGCGAACCCACAAAAGGACAACCAAACATGACCTCGAAAACGACCACGAAAGCCGCCAGCCCGAAAACCAATAGGGAGCAGTCCCGGAAGAAATCTCACCCACGCGCCGCAAAGTTAATCTACGGTTCCGCGATTAAAGCGTGCAGCAAACCCCTTACTAATCAGCGATTTAAGAATTTCTAATAGGCGGTAAAAGGGGGTCAAAGGCGAGAGCAGAAGAGCCGGCCTGAGGCTAGCGGTACGAGAGGCGACCGCAGGACTGCAGATCCCTCGCTCCGCTCGGGATGACAATCGTAGCGGGCGGCGGGCAAAGGGGAGAGCAAAAGAGCCGGCAGGATGCCGGCGCTACAAGGGAAAAAGCGAAAGACGCCGGCCCCGCGAAATTCGAGTGGGACGCAAACTGCGCAGTAGGCCAGCGGTACGAAAGACGACCGCAGGACTGCAGATCCCTCGCTCCGCTCGGGATGACAATCGTAACGGGCGGGGGGCAAAGGCGAAAGCAAAAGAGCCGGCAAGATGCCGGCGCTACAAGGGAGAGAGCGAAAGACGCCGGCCCCGCGAAATTCGAGCGGGATGCAAACTGCGCGCAGTAGGCCAGCGGTACGAGAGGCGACCGCAGGACTGCAGATCCCTCGCTCCGCTCGGGATGACAATCGTAACGGGTGGTGGGCAAAGGCGAAAGCAAAAGAGCCGGCCCCGCGAAATTCGAGCGGGACGCGAACTGCGCGCAGGAGGCCGGCGCTACAAGGGAAAAAGCGAAAGACGCCGGCCCCGCGAAATTCGAGCGGGATGCAAACTGCGCGCAGTAGGCCAGCGGTACGAAAGGCGACCGCGGGACTGCAGATCCCTCGCTCCGCTCGGGATGACAATCGTAGCGGCGGCGTGCAAAAGGCGAAAGCAAAAGAGCCGGCCCCGCGAAATCCGAGCGGGACGCAAACTGCGCGCAGGATGCCGGCGCTACAAGGGAGAAAGCGAAAGACGCCGGCCCCGCGAAATTCGAGCGGGACGCAGACTGCGCGCAAGGGCCACTTCGGCGATATCGCGGGAATATTTTGGGCGCCGCCCTTGTATAGACAAGAGAAGACGAACCGAGGCGCTGGAATTGATGGCGGCCGGGCTGAGAGGGGTGCGATGGGAGATTTCATCAAGGATAATTTCAATAAGGACGGGGTGGACCGGCGCGGATTCTTGAAATGCATGGCCTGGGCCGGAACTGGCACGCTGTGCGTGATTCAGGGAGGCGTGCTGAAGTCGTTTGCGCTCAGCGATATGGCGAATCGGGCGCTGGCTACGGCCAAGGCCGACTTGAGCTTTGTGCAGATCAGCGACAGCCATATTGGGTTCGACAAGGCTGCCAATCCGGACGTGACGGCGACGCTCGATGCGGCGATTGCCAAGGTGAATGCGCTGGAGGCGGCGCCTTCATTTGTATTGCATACAGGCGACTTGAGCCATCTTTCGAAGCCTGCGGAGTTCGATACGCTCGATCAACGGCTGAAGAGTCTGCGCACAGACAAGATTTTTTATGTGCCGGGCGAGCATGACGTGCTGAACGACGACGGGGCGCAGTATCGCGAGCGTTATGGAAAGGGGTCGAAGGGCGACGGTTGGTACAGCTTTGACCAGAAGGGCGTGCATTTCATCGGGCTCGTGAACGTGATGAACCTGAAGGCTGGCGGGCTGGGCAATCTGGGGAAAGAGCAGCTCGAGTTTGTCGAGGACGATGTGAAGCATTTGAAGTCGAGCACTCCGATTGTGGTGTTTGCGCACATTCCGCTCTGGTCGGTGTATCCGGAGTGGGGATGGGGGACTGACGACGGAGCGCAGGCGCTGGGATATTTGAAGCGGTTTGGGTCGGTAAGCGTGTTGAACGGGCACATTCACCAGGTGATGCAGAAGGTGGAGGGGAATGTGACGTTTCACACGGCGATGTCGACTGCGTTTCCGCAGCCGCAGCCGGGGACGGCGCCGTCACCTGGGCCGATGAAGGTGCCGGCGGAGAAGCTGCGCGGGTTGCTAGGCGTGACGGATGTGAACTTCGTTCGCGGGAAAGAGACGCTGGCGGTGGTGGATTCGACGCTGGCGTAGCCGATAAACCGAAACAACAATTCCAAAAATTCAATCGAAAGGACGAAACGAGATGAAGAAAACGATGCTGAAGGTAGTGGTGTGCGCGGTGGTTGTGGCGGCGGGTTGGGTGGCAGGGAACCGGGCGCATTTGTTTGCGGCGGCTGCGGCGCCGGCGGCGAATGGGCCGGTGGAAGTGAAGATCGACAACTTTAATTTCATGCCCGGGGACCTCACGGTGGCGGCGGGGACGACTGTGACCTGGGTGAACCACGACGACGTGCCACATACCGTGAGGACCATTGACGGCACGATCAAGTCGAAGGCGCTGGATACGGACGACAAGTTTTCGATGACGTTCGACAAGCCGGGCACCTACGAATACTTTTGCTCGATCCATCCGAAGATGACGGCGAAGGTGGTCGTTAAGTAGCTGAAGCTACGGAGCATTTGAAGCTTCTATGCACTCCGCAGATGCCGGGACGGCGATGCCACGCTGGACACGTCGCTGTCCCGGCCCTCGTTTCGCTGTATCGCCGGGGAGTTTGAGGGAATAAAATGAGCACGGTTGCGGTCTATAGATTAGACAGTTCGAGTGGCCGGATGCCTATGGCGACACCAAACGCGGGAAACGCGGCGGATGCAGGGCGGTTCGAGCAGACTGTGATGCCGCATTTGGATGCGGCTTACAATCTGGCGCGCTGGCTTGTCCGGAACACGCACGACGCGGAAGATGTGGTGCAGGAGGCTTGCCTGCGGGCGTTTAAATTTTTCGGCGGTTTTCAGGGCGGTGATGCTCGGCCCTGGCTGCTAAAGATTGTGCGCAATACGAGCTATTCGTTTTTGGAGAAGAACCGGCCGGCGGCGCTGGGCGAAGAGTTCGACGAACGCGTGCACGGGCAGGATGCGGCGCCTCCAGATGTGGAGGCGACGATGGTGCGCAATGTGGAGAGCCGCATGTTGCGCGAGGCGCTGGAGGAATTGCCGGTGGGATTTCGCGAGGTGCTGGTGCTGCGCGAACTGGAAGGGCTCTCGTACAAGGAGATTGCGGAATTGGTGGGCATACCGATTGGCACCGTGATGTCGAGCCTGGCGCGAGGGCGCGAACGGCTGCGCGAAGCGCTGTTGCGGGCGCGGGCGAAGGAGGGCACACGTGGTCTGTGACGATAATGCACGGCTTTTACACGGATATCTCGATGGTGAATTGGATCTGGTGCGCAGCCTCGAGATTGAAGAGCATTTGAAGACTTGTCCGAATTGTGCGCAGGAGCTTTGGAGCCAGCAGACGTTGCGGAAGGGGTTTCGGTCTTCCGGCTTGTACGATCGGGCGCCGGCGGGACTTGCGGATCGGATTCGCGCTTCGATTGGGTCTGAAACCGCTGGCGATGCCGATGCGGCTGCGCCTGAAGCTGCATCTGGGCCGGTAGCTGCATCGGCGGAGAATACTTCTGCGGTGAAGAATGCGCCGGTCGTTTCGATGGTTTCGAAGTCGCCGACACCGAAGCGGGCCGTGTGGGGATGGCTCGCTGTGGCTGCTGCGATATTGATGGTGTTTGCGATGAGCTGGCGGATTGGGCCGGGCCTGACGAGAAGCGCTAATTCTGACCTGCTGGCGCAAGAGATTGTTTCGAGCCACATTCGGTCGCTGCAGCCTGACCATTTGTACGACGTGAAATCCACGGATCAGCATACGGTGAAGCCCTGGTTCAACGGGAAGCTCGACTTTTCGCCGCCGGTGCGCGATTTGGCGGAGGAAGGCTATCCGCTGGTGGGCGGACGGCTGGATTATGTGGACCATCGGGCGGTGGCGGCGTTGGTCTATCAGCGGCGGCAGCATCTGATTAATGTTTTCATCTGGCCTGAGGCGAAGGGCACCGAGGAAGCGCTGACGACGAAATCGGTGCAGGGCTACAACATGATCCCGTGGGAAGGCGGCGGGATGTACCAGTGCGCGGTGTCGGATTTGAACAAAGGCGAACTGGAACAGTTCACAGAACTTCTGCGGAAATAGTTTTGCGCCTCGCGATTATTAAGGGAGGGAAGGGGCTGACGGCGGTCAGCCCCGGCAGGTTGCTAACCGAGCGGGAGAATGCGCGGTGACGTACTGATCGGTGGCGGCTCTGAAGCTCGAACGCTACGAACTCGATGTTGATTGGAAGGAAAAGGGACTCGCATCAGGTCGCTCACTAAACCTATATTCGACCCATCACTGCGAGGATAATCAGAATCAACAGAATCAGCCCAAGCCCGCCGCTGGGGTAGTAGCCCCATCCGGTGCTGTACGGCCACGTGGGAAGCGCGCCGATCAGAAGCAGCACGAGCACGATGAGCAAGATGGTCCGCATCTATTTCCTCCAGTGTGGTGCGTTAGGTCGATCCAATTTCAAAAAACTCATTTCCGGGTTCGCTTGCAACCGCGGAGGCATTTCCGTCGGGCGCCCGACGCAACTTTCAAGCGCTAGCAATGTGGCGCAGTATAAGAACGTAGGGGAAGCTGTTCCATGCCGGGAAGTCTGTAAGGACTTAGGGGATTTGCTGTAGCGAATTTTGGCTGAAGACCGGCCTAGTGAGAAGCGGAATACGCCTGCACGTCCGCCAATATGCGGTCCAGTTGGGCGCGTGAGTAATAGCGGCCGTTAGAGAAGACTGCCGCGATTTTCTGCGTGTTGCCTACATCGTCGAGGGGATTTGCGTCGAGGAGGACAAGGTCGGCGATTTTGCCCTTCTCGACCGTTCCTAGATCGCCGTCTTTACCCAGAAACTTTGCCGGATTGATTGTTGCGGTCTGGAGAGCTTCCATCGGGGTGAATCCGGCAGCTACGAAGCGTTGCAATTCGAGATGGAGGCTGAAGCCGGGGAGTACGTCAACTCCCGCAGCGGTGTCGGTTCCGGCCAGGAACGGAACGTTCGCTTGGTGGAGTTTTTTGACGATGTCGAGCTCGTGTTCGACGAATTTTTGGCGCACGGGGAGGGGATCGGTATCGAGATCCTTGATGATTCCGGCAGTAAATTTAGGCCAGCTTTTCTCGCGCCAGAATCCGGGCGCGTATTTGCCGTCCGGATCCTTGGTGACGTCAATGGCATCAACCAGCCACTGACCTCGCTCCCAGTAAAGCGTGGGGCATTGCCAGGTCTGATTTTTCGCGAGGAGCTGAATCAGAGCGGCTTCGTGCGCCGGGTCGTAGGTCTCCAGGAAGCGGCCGGGTCCCTTCGGGCCTTTCAGCAGCTCGTCTTCGACGGTAGAACTACCCTCAAAAATACCGATCAGGTGCTCGAAGCTTTTCTGGCCGGCATTGGACGCTTCTGAGCCGCGAACCGCGTCCGGGACGTGGCCGACGAAGACGATATTTTGCTTCTTGCACTCCTCGGCGATGGCGAAATAAGCGTCGCGAGGTACGTAGGATTGGATCTTGATGAAATCCACGCCCCGGCTTTTCAGCATGTCTACGGCGCGGCGGCCGTCATCGGGAGTGGCGATGGCGATGGAGGCGGGGAATTGAGTTTTGGGGCCGTCGAGCATGGGCCCGGCGACGATCATGCGAGGGCCAAGCATGGAGCCCGATGCGGTGTCGCGGCGCGCGGCGAGGATTAGGTCCAGGTCGCTGCCCATGTCGCGCACGCCGGTGACTCCATTGGCGATGAATAGCGGCAACGTCACTTCTTTGCCGCCCGGGACCCAGTCTCCGAAAAAGGTGTGGACGTGCATGTCCCACAGACCTGGAATCAGAAATTTTCCGGTTCCGTCGATTACATGGGCCTGCTTCAGAGCGTGAAAGTGGCCCTTGCCGACGTAGGAGATTCGATCGCCATCGATGACGACGGTGAAGTTCGGCCGCGAAGGGCCGCCGTCGGTATCGATAACGGTGACATTGGTGATGGCGTAGGGAACGCCAGACCCTTCGAGGCCCTGCCCCCATTGCGGAAGTGCAAATAGCAGCGACACCACGATTGCGAAGCAGAATTTTTTCACAGGTCCCCCTCGAGCAGGCGTGATTGTACCCGTGGTTTTGAACCTGAATACAACAAAAAGTCGGTTTTGAAGCGATGCGACAACCGTGGTGTGACGGAATCCTTTCTCTTCGCGGAATAAAAGCCCATCCGTAGCGGTAGTGAAAAATGAGTGCCCGCCCTGCCGGCGCTCCATTTTGACTCGCGAGGAGCATGGGAATGAAAACATCCGTGCATCCGCCAAACAGTGAAATCTCCGAATCCGAAGCGATCCTGCTCGCACAACAGGGCGACGGGGCAGCATTCGAGGTTCTCTATCGGATGCATAGCCGCAGAGTGTTCGCCATATGTCTGCGAATGTCCGTGGACCGGAGCGAGGCGGAGGACCTGACGCAAGAGACGTTCCTAATGATTTTCCGGAAAATTCAGAGCTTCCGCGGTGAGTCTGCTTTCTCGACGTGGGTTCATCGCGTGGCGGTCAACACGGTTTTAATGCGCCTCAGAAAGAAGAACATCGCGTCCGAGTCACTCGACGAGCCTATTGACTGGGACGAAAACGGCTCGAAAGCGCCAGTGCAATTGGGCGAGCGGGACCTGCAATTGAGCGGAACGATCGATCGGCTGAATTTGCAGCGGGCGATTGCCCAGCTTGCTCCGGGTTGCAAGATGATGTTCCTTTTGCACGATGTGGAGGGTTACCGTCATGAAGAAATTGCGGCGATTTCCGGATGCACTGTGGGAAATTCAAAGTCGCAGCTTCACAAAGCTCGCGTGCGCTTGAGGGAAATATTGAGCAGCCCGGTGCGTCGATTGAAGAAACCCCGGAGCCCGCGATCTGCCGCGCAAAACCGAACCCACAGCGAATCTTCCCGGCGGAGCACTCGCACCGCGACTCCTGAAGCTGGGGTCAGTTTCGTTGAGGCACCCTCGACATAGCTCCGGCGATCCTGCTGGCGCAAATCGAATTGTTCTTTGTCGCTCAAATTATGGGCGGATCCATTCGTTTTTTGGATTTGACCACCGCGAGATTTGCGCGATACCCTTATCGCGGCAAACCGCTCAGTGTGGTTCCCCTTATTCCTTCCACTGAGTTGAGGTTTACCCAATCTTAGGAGGATCATGTCCACCGAACTTCGCGATTTCCTGGCGATATCGTATGCGGAGCTGGAAGAACTGAATCTGAAGGCCAAGGAGCAGCGTAAAAATCGCGTCGCGCCTCACAAAATTCAAGAGGAGCGGCTGAAGTACCTGACCGACGAGAAGCGCATCAAGGCCGTGACTGTGCTTTTCAGCGACCTTGAGGGCCGCTTGCACATGCTGGACTACGACAAGAAATTCCTTATTAAGAGTTGGGACAATCTTACGTTTGACGGTTCGTCGATCCGCGGATTCACGGCACAGCGGGAAAGCGATCTGCGGCTGGCGATGGATTGGGGCGCGTTTTACTGGGCGCCGGCGGATGTGTTCGGATCGGGCAAGGTTCTCGTTTTTGGCCAAGTGATCGACAAGGACGGCTCGCCCTACAGCGCGGACATACGCGGGGCGCTCAAGGGATATGCGGACGAGCTGCACAAGCGGGAAGGCTACACGCTGAATGCGGCAAACGAGATTGAAGGCTTCCTTTTCAACGGCAAGGATGCTGAGAGCCGCTACAACGAGACGGGCAAATTCGAATACGTGAACACCGGCGGCTACTACCACTCGCTGCCGGGCGATCCGCTTCGAACTTTTATCGACACGTGCGCCGAAGTACAGCGCGCGATGGGGTTCCAGAATGAGAAGGATCACCCCGAGGTGGCGCCGTCGCAATTCGAAATCAATTATGGTTACGGCGAAGTGGTGGCGGCGGCAGACCAGATTCAGCTTTACAAGCTGATCTGCCGACAGGTGGCAACGCGGATGGGAATGACCGCGAGCTTTCTGCCGAAGCCGGTGGTGGGAGTGAACGGGAGCGGGATGCACACGAACGTTTCCGTGAGCAAGGGCTCGAAAAATATGTTCTGGGATCCCAAGGGCGACGAAAAGCTCAGCAAATTCGGATGGGCGTTCGTGGATCGGATTCTGACGCATGGAAATGATCTTTGCCTGCTGCTGAATGCGAGCGTGAATGCATACCGGCGGCTCGATCCTCACTTCGAAGCGCCCAATCAAATCAAGGCTTCGCCGGTAGACCGCGGCTCGATGATCCGGATTCCGATCGGAAATGAAAAGAGCATGCGCGTGGAGGTGCGATCGGTGAGCCCGGATGCGAGTCCGTATATGGTGATGCTCTCGATTTTCAAGACGGGGCTGGATGGGGAAACGGCGAAGATCAAGAATCTGCGCCAGGCGGAACGGTATTTGCCGGATAACATTTATTCGGCGCTGCAGGATTTTCGCAAGGTGGAGTGGACGACGAAGTTATTGGGCGAGGACGTGAAAAACCGCTACGCAGAATTAAAGCAGGCGTCGGCGGACCGCTGCCCGCGTCTACTTGGCACGTTTGTGAAGACGCCAGAGGTGCAGTACCACCACGAGGTTTATAACCAGTTCCTCTGGAATCTATTTTAGGCCGACGCTTCGACTCCCGAAAAGAAGAACGCCCTGGCTGCTTAACTGGCTGCCAGGGCGTTTTGCTTTTTGAATATTGTGAAGTTTTATGGGCTACTTCGAAGCACCGGATGCGACGGCAAGGAAGTCGCGATGTTCCGACGATTCGGTGGCCGCGCCGAATGCCGGACCGCCGGTTGGATTGGCTTTACCGTTTGCTTCCAGTGCCGCCATGAATTTGTCGAGCCCGTCTGCGTTATTCGTGACGATCGCGATATCGACTGCGTTGGGATCGCCCGAGTGAATCGCTTCATGGTCCACCGAATAACTGTGGAGTACGCCATCTGCCACCAGCTTGTTAAGGAAAGGGACGATGTAGGAGTTGATGACCTTGTCCGTCGCTTCGCCTTGACCCGGCTTGCTTCGATAGGTTGCGACTCGAAGATACCCATTTTCGAAACTGCCGGGATTGACCGCGTAGTGGCGGCTGGTGAGAATCAAATCAAAATGCATGGAGGCGGCTTCGATTTTTTCGATTTCCGCGGGAATGGACTGGGCTCCGACGAGCGACAATACTTTCATAAGATTGGCCATCGATGTAGCTGTCCACCAACTGCCATGATTGGGGGAACCCTCGGTATGCGCTGCCATTTTGAAAAAGCCGTAGCCGATGATCGTCCCGTCGGCGATGAGCTTGTCGAAAACCGGTTTCTGCGCCGCATCATACTTTTCGAATGCAGGCCAATCGGGGCGGGCTACTTCCCACTGGGCCACGTAGGTGTAGACGGGCGGCTTTTCTTTTTCATCGGAACTGCCCTGTGCGTGCGCCGAAAAGGAACCGGCGGCGGTGATTGAAAGCGCAATTGCGAGTACAACTGACTGCAACGTCTTGCTGTGCATCTAAATTCCTCCTTAAAGGAACGCGAGCGTAAGTATCCGCACCGTTGATGCGGAGAAAAAACATTTTGGCTTTGGATTTGGTGCGACCAGGAATCGTACCGGCGTGACACTACTCCGCAAGCGTCTCGGTGTCAAGGCGCATGAGCGAAATGACTTGGAATGATTCTCGAAGGCTAGTCGTAGTATTCGGCGCCGAGGTGGGTAATGAGCTCTTCGCCCATCATCCATCGCAGCGTGTTTTTCAATTTCATGAGCTGAATGAAGAGATCATGCTCGGGGTAGAGCTCTTTGGCGCACATCGGCGATTTGAAATAGAAGCTCAGCCATTCCTGAATGCCACGCATTCCTGCGCGTTGCGCTAAATCGAAAAAAAGAGCGAGATCGAGAACGATCGGCGCTGCAAGAATCGAATCGCGGCAGAGGAAGTCCACTTTGATCTGCATCGGGTAGCCGAGCCAGCCGAAGATATCGATGTTGTCCCAGCCTTCTTTGTTATCACCGCGCGGCGGATAGTAATTGATTCTCACTTTGTGGTGAATCTTGCCGTAAAGCTCGGGGTAAAGATTCGGCTGCAGGATGTACTCGAGGGCGCCGAGCTTCGATTCTTCTTTCGTTTTGAAGGAGCCCGGATCTTCGAGCACTTCGCCGTCGCGGTTGCCGAGAATGTTTGTCGAAAACCAGCCATTGAGACCGAGCATGCGCGCTTTGAAGCCAGGCGCGAGGACGGTTTTCATCAGCGTCTGGCCGGTCTTGAAGTCCTTACCGCCAATTGGAACGCGCTTTTCTTTCGCGTAATTCTCGAGGGCGGGGATGTCTACAGTCAGGTTGGGGGCGCCGTTTGCGAAGGGAACGCCTTCGCTGATGGCGGCATAGGCATAAAGCATGGAGGGCGCTATCGCAGGGTGATTCGCCTTCATGGCTTTTTCGAAGGACGCTAAATCCTTGTGGACGTCCTCGGCTTTCAGGAACACTTCTGTAGAGGCGCACCAGACCATGACGAGGCGGTCCAGCTTATTTTTCTTCTTGAAATCGCGGATGTCTTGGCGGAGCTGCTCGGCGAGGTCGAATTTGGTCTTGCCTTTTTTGACGTTGGTACCGTGAAGATTTTTTACGTAGGTCTGGTCGAAGGCCGCCTTCATCGGCTTGATGTTCTTCAGAAATTTCTGGGCTTTGGCCAGATCCTTGGCGTCGAGAACGCCTGCTTTCGACGCGGCTTCGTAGGCGTCGTCGGGGAATACATCCCAGCCGCCGAAGACGAGATCGTCGAGCTTCGCCAGCGGCACGAACTCCTTAATTTTTGGAACCCGATTGTCCGTGCGCTTCCCAAGGCGGATGGTACCCATCTGCGTGAGCGAGCCCACCGGCAACGACTCTTTTCGCCGCACTAATTCGACGCCCGCCATAAAGGTGGTGCCCACAGCCCCCATTCCTGGCGTTAGCACTCCTAGTTTTCCTTTCGGCGGAGCAACACTCACCGGCCTGCGCATTCAGAATCCCCCGTAGTTTTGTAGATGAAGTTATGCGATTTGAAGAAAAGCCATGATGCGTTATCGCCTGGGAATTTGCAACCGTGGTGCGCCGAGCGGTATGGAATGGAAGTTGTGCTGTTGTGCTGGGAATGTAAAGTGCGGCGCGTGGCAGGTGGAAAACTACGGGCTATTTTTTTGAGGTCGGGTGGGCGCGTCGCGCGCAATTGGCGATTCCGTCGGAAAGGCAGAGGAACCCGAGAACTGCAATCAATCCCATCATTACAAAGGCAATCATGTCGCCCCCCTCAATTCAAAGACAACAGATGTAAGGCACGAGAGGTACCAAAGATGGGCGAGACGTAAGTAATTGAATTATAAGGCTCTACTTCTGACGCCACTTGCAAGAATATGTGTTTGCGCAGACATTTGTAGGATTCGGCTGACACACGGGTAAGAAAAAGCTTACATCGGTTCAGCTTTCGGGTTTTGGAGACGTCACTGCCGGGTTTCATCGGAGACAGATGACGCAGCGACGCGTGCACTAGAGCTTTTGCAGGTGGATCGAGCCGTCGCCGGATGTCAGCGAAACTGTGCCGCCACCATTATTGAGCGTTCCGTGAATCGAGGAGTGGCTTAGCGAACCGGAGACCTTGATCGGGAAGTCGAGCGTGATTTTACCGTCGCCGGTGTGCGCTTCGAGGTCAGCATTGAAATCGCCGGGGAGCCACATGTTGATGTGACCGTCGCCGGAATGTAGGCGCCAGCTGTTTGCGACTTTTGACCCGTTCATGGCGCGGGCTTCGATATTGCCATCGCCCGTTTTGAGATTCAGGGAATCGAAGCGGCCGTCGACTGAGACATGCCCGTCGCCGGTGTCGACTTCGAGCGAGCCGTCGAGTCCCGATGCCTGGATGTTGCCGTCGCCGGAACGCATGTTGATGGAGCCTTTGAGGCCGTTGACGGTGATGTGACCGTCGCCCGTGTTGATTCGAATATCGCCGGAGATAGCCTGCGAATTGACGTTGCCGTCGCCCGTGTGCACGTCGAGGTTGAGGTCCTTTGGAACACGAATGTCGATTCGAACAGAACGGTGGCGCCCGCCGAAGAATGAGAAATTGAAGTGCGGCATTTTGACGCTGATGGTGACGTTGTCGCCTTCCTGGTGCTCGTCAACGCGCACATCGCCGGGGCCAATCTTGAATCCGTCAGCGGTGACACGGGCTTCGATTTGTCCAGGATCGCCGGAGAGGATGTTGACGTCGCCGTCGTCGGTATCTACGTGCAGATTGGCGTGGCCGCTGACTTTATAGGACTTCGACCATTCGTCGGCGCGCGCAGGCTGAGCCGCGGAGCCCCACGAAATTCCCGCTATCAGAATCGCCACCGTCATCCACGCTTTTCGATTCATTCGGATCACTCCGTCGAACATTGAGGTATTGAAGTGCTGGCCCTTTGTTCGCTCACAGTATGAAATACGCAGGGGTGGCCGAAAATGTTCCATAAGCCGCTGGCTGGCTACGCGGACTTTTTCTTGGCTGCATTTGTTGTGGTCGCCGCTGGCATCGCGGCCGGCTTCGGGCGCAGCGCTGCGAGAAACTGGTCGAGGGGCAGCGCGTTGATGACGTCCTTCTTTTCGATCCAGCCGCGGCGGGCTGTCGCAACGCCGTACTGCATGAACTTAAGATGCGTGGTGGAGTGCGCGTCGGTGGAGATCGCCACCTTCACGCCGCGCTCTTTCGCCATGCGGAGATGGACATCGTTCAAATCGAGGCGGTCCGGATACGCGTTGCACTCCATCGCGACGGAATGCTTTTTCGCGCAGTCGAGAATCTTCTCCATGTCGTAGGCGTAGGGATCGCGGCGCAGAAGCAGGCGGCCTGTGGGATGGGCGACGATCTGGGCGTACGGATTCTCGATACCCGCGAGAAGGCGCTCCGTCATTTCCGTGCGATCGAGATTCATGTAGGAGTGGATGGAAGCCACCACCACATCGAGCTGGGCGAGGACTTCGTTATCGAGATCGAGTTTTCCGTTCTTTAGAATGTCGACCTCAATTCCAGCGAGTAGCCGGATACCTGGAACCCGCTCCTGTGCTTCTCGAATCCTGCGAATGTTTTCTAGCGTGCGTTTCTCGTCCATGCCATTCGCGACGGAGACGGCTTTGGAGTGGTCCGTGATGGCGATGTATTCGTAGCCGAGGGCGCGCGCTGCTTCCCCCATTTCCTCGACGGTGTTGCGTCCGTCGGAGGCGGTGGAGTGCATCTGCACATCGCCGCGCATATCTTCGAGCTTGATAAGTGAGGGGAGCTTTGCTTGCTCGGCTGCTTCGATTTCGCCGCGCATTTCGCGCAGCTCGGGCTCGATGTAGGGAAGTTTGAGCTTGGCGTAGATTTCCGCTTCGGTCTTGCCGGCTACGCTGCGACCACTTTTGATGGTGGTGAGGGCGTATTCGTTGAGTGTCCAGCCCATATCGTTGGCGCGGCCGCGGAGAGCGACGTTATGTTCCTTTGAGCCCGTGAAGTAGAGGAGCGCGGCGCCGAAACTGTTTTTGTTGAGAAGGCGAACGTCCACCTGCAGCCCGCTTTCGAGCAGCATACTGACTTTATTTTCGCCGTGTGCGAGCGTCTGCACGTTGCGCGGATATTTCAGAATGTGCTCGGCCACGGCGTCGATATTTTTCTGGCGATCCTGCCCGGGGCGCATCGTGACGAGCAGGTCGAGGTCGCCGACGGTGTCGCGGCGCCGGCGCAGCGAGCCTGCGGCTGTGACCGACTCGACGGAGTCACCGGCTTGTTTGATGAACTCCGCGAGACGTTCGGCGTCGCGGTCCCCGGCATCCATCAAGAAACGGCCGGATGAGCGCTTCGCTGACTCCGTGGCTTTCAGAATATTCTGCTCGCTCTTCTCGCCGAAACCCGGAAGATCGCGCAGCTTCCCTTCGCGGGCGAGCTTTTCGAGGTCAGCCACAGTGGCGCATTTGAAATTTGACCAGAGAAAGGCGACCTTCTTGGGGCCCAGCGATTGCAGAGCGAGCAGTTCGAGCAGCGTCGGCGGATATTTTTTCAGAAGCTTCTGGCGCAACTTGTAGTTACCTGTCTCGAGGATCTCGCAGATGTGCTCGGCCATGTTCTCGCCGATGCCGGGGAGCTCGCGAAGTTTCTTGACGTCCTTGGCGAGGTCTTCGATGCGTTCGTGACGGCTGAAAAGCAGGTCCGCCACCTTTTCGTAGCTCCGATAGCGACCGATAATGGCACCGTCGATCTCAAGCAGTTGAGCCGTTTCGCGGAGGATGAGGGCTACTTCGCGGTTCTCCATGTTGCCTCTCTTATACCAGACAGCCAATTATAGCGATTGCGCCGAATTCGAAGGCTTACCGCTTTCGTTGCCGCCGGGCAAAGGCGGCGTAGTAGAGCAAGCCGGAGATGGTTTTCGCATCGCGAATCTTGCCGCTATGAATCCAGCGCTCGGCTTCGCGGAGCGTGAGAATGCGCGCTTCGATCTTCTCGTCATCCTCGGGACGAGCTTCGCCTTTCGTTAAGCCTTCGGCCAGGAAGATCACCATCCGTTCGCTTAAAAGTCCAGGGCTCGGATAGATTTCAAGCAGCTTTCGGTAGCGTCTCGCGGTGTAGCCTGTTTCTTCCTGCAATTCGCGCGCCGCGCCCCGGCGAAAGTCTTCGGCAGGCTCGCGGTGGCCTGCTACCAGCTCCCACATAAATTGTCCGGCGGCGTACCGGTATTGACGGATGATCAGAATCCTGCCGTCGTCAAAGACCGGCAACACAACAACCGAACCCGGGTGAGTCACCACCTCGCGAATCACCTTTATTCCCGTCGGTTCGGTGAGCTCGTCGCGACGCACGCCGAATACGCGGCCTGTGTATTTGGTTTCGCTGCTCAAAATCTTTACTTTAGAGCTTCTCTTGGCCACCCGCGCTCCTTTGCACTCTGCCCGCCGATTTTATCCTATACTAAACGGGAAAATTCCATGCCTATCCGCACTGTGATTGTCGACGATGAGAGGCCCGCACGCGACGAACTTCAGTTTCTGTTGCGCAGTTTTCCCGAAATAGAAGTGATTGCGCAGGGTAAGAACGGGCTCGAAGCATTGGCACTCATCAAGGAGCACGATCCCGACCTCGTTTTTCTAGACGTGCAGATGCCCGGACTTGACGGCTTCGGCGTGATACAGAAGCTCATGGAGCGCAAGCTGCGCGTGCCGCCCATCGTTTTCGCAACGGCTTTCGAGAACTACGC